>JAEEGF011072640.1_pt1 | contig 24469 bp, 23 predicted proteins | sample 9134171 | NCBI WGS metagenome assembly JAEEGF01 (sample SAMN16246542, study PRJNA631951) | gut metagenome | biome: gut microbiome; feature: rumen; material: AP-attached | host: Bos | place: Iran: Karaj | collected 2018-10
ATGCCGGAAGAGAACTAACTTGCGATGTTTTCATTTGTAGAGTAAAATAATATCACACAAAGGCTGTTGTATAGATTTGTACGACAGCCTTTTTTACAAGAGAGAGATTAAAGCAACATAGTAAGAAGGGGGACTTACGATGGATGCGCGCTATGAGAATTTTCCCAAAGATTTATTTTATCAAATCATAAGCAGCTCCCAAGAGTGCATGTTCTGGAAGGATAAGGACAGGCGGTTTGTGGGAGTGAATCAAGCTTTCTTAAATTTCTATGGATTCGAGTCTGAGGAGGTACTCCTTGGGAAGACCGATGAGGAGATGGGATGGCATCCGGACCCGACGGCGTATCGGGATGCGGAAGAGAGTGTACTGAAGGGCGAGGATACCTATATGGTGCCCGGCCAGTGCGTGGTGCGTGGAGAGGTGCACGACATCTATGCTTCCAAACATCCAATCTACAATGAAGAGGGAGAGATTGTAGGTCTCTTCGGAAGCTTCGTGGATGCCACAGACGAAATCCGATTAACCCGACAAGTGAACCAATTGAATCTGGATTTGGAGCATGCCCTGAAGGCGGCCCAGAAAACCAATAAGATGCTGGGAAATTTTTTGTCCCATGCCAGTCATGAAATCCGAACGCCACTCCATGCCATTATTGGACTTTCCGAAATCGGTATTAAGAATAAGGACCCGGAGGTGGCCCTTAAGTACCTGGAGAAAATATACTCTTCCGGTTATTACCTGTTGGATATCATCAATGACATCCTGGATATTAATAAGATTGAATCCGGCAACATGTTGATGAATCCGTCCCCAACCATGTTAGGCAAGGCCTTCGTGGAGGTGGAAGACATTACGCTTCCGCTGATGGCGGAGAAAATGTTGTCCTACGAAACAGACTGGGGGAACATGCGGGATGTCTATGTGAATGTAGATAAAAAGCGCTTGGTACAGGTACTTTTGAATCTGTTTAGTAACGCCATTAAATATACGCCGGAAGGCGGAACCATTCGATTTAGCTGTAAGCGAACGTTCCTTAGCGAGGCGGCAGTTCCGGGGGTCTACTTTTGTGTGGAGGATACGGGCTGCGGCATTAGTGAGGATTTCATTGGGCGTATTTTCGAGCCTTTTGAACAGGAATATCGCTATGAGACAGGGGAAAATGCAGGCACCGGTCTAGGACTTACAATCTCTAAGAACTTCGTGGAACTGATGGGCGGCACGCTACAGGTGGAGAGCAAAGTGGGCCAAGGGTCCAAGTTCTTTTTTACCATTCCGATTACCTTCTGCACCAAGCAGGAAATCGTGGCGTTAGAAGAGGAAATCAAAACCGAAGAATCCTCCAATGCTAGCTTAGAGGGTATGCGGGTATTGTATGTGGAGGATAACCGCATCAACCGGGAGATTGGTATGGCGATGCTACGAGACGGTGGCATGATTGTGGAAGTCTGCGCGGATGGATTCGAAGCTTTGGAGCGCATCCGGGAGAGCGAACCGTTTTATTATGATGTGATTCTGATGGATATTCAGATGCCGCGGATGAGCGGTTTGGAATGCTGCGCCAGAATCCGGAAGATGGAGCGGGAGGATGTGAAGAGTGTTCCAATCCTGGCATTGACTGCAGATGTATCGGATGTGATTCATATCAAGTCATCCCGGGCGGGCATGAATGGATGCCTGACGAAGCCGGTAGACTTGTTGCATTTACAACGGGCTATATGGAAGTCGTTGAATGAAAAGGAATAATCAGGAAGGGGGGATATGTTATGACATTGGAAGAATTCTATGAGGGACTTGGCGACTTACACAGGATGCAACAGCGGGTCGCAGAGAGCGATAAGATTCAAGGATTTGTGATGCTTTTACAACAGGATGATAACTTCGAGAGACTGGTGGAAGCACTGGATACGGGAGATGCGGAGGATGCCTTCCAGAGCGCTCATGCACTGAAGGGAATCTGCGAGAATCTGTGTCTGGACAATGTCACGGAAGTGGCAGTTCCGGTGCTGGAAGCCTTGCGTACCGGAGATATCTCACTGGCGAAGCAGAACTTTGAACCCCTGGAGGAAAGCTTCAAGGAAGTTCTTTGGAGAATCGATGAATTAGATTAAAAAATCCCACAGGCCATTGGTCTGTGGGATACTTTTTTATCGGGCTAGAATATCGAGAATCTCCGCAATGAAGATGGTATGAAAATCATTGTCGGAGTAGAAGGTCTCTACCATGGTTTCTTTGGCCAGGGCTTCCGCCGGTACCGGAACGGTAGCTAGCTTGCGAAGCAAGAGTACGAAGTTGCCCTCATCGATAAAAGGAACCTTCATGGTGCGGTTGACGGTTAGTCCTGCGGCGGTAAGCTTGTCCTCGTTACGACCGGAAACAGCGCTTAAGTACTTCATGGACATCTTGTACTTTTTCTGGTCCGGATCGAAGAAGGTATAAGAGAAGACGTCAGCCTGATCTAAGAGTTCCTTGGTGTAGCGGGAATTCTTTAACATTAGGAAGGCTACGTTTTTCTCCCAAGCGACACCCATGCCACCCCAATTCACCGTGGTGGTGTTAATCTTGTCGCCAACTTCTACGGTGGCTACACCCCATTGCTGGCCTATCAACTGGAAGGGATTGAACTCCAGGGTACTAATCGGAAAAGGTTGAAAATTATGCATACAGTCCTCCTGCTTAACGCTAATAGTGAGATAATAATGCACAAACTAATCTTATTTTCAGTATAAGACAAGGAGATGGAAAAAACAACAGCCAACAATTGTAGAATTCTTGACACTGCAAATCAAAAGACCGATAATATTGGGAAAAAGATTACGCAAACATTTATTGGAGGCAACTATGGAAAAGAAAAACATTGACTGGGGCAATATCGGATTCAGCTATATGGAAGCAGATTACCGATATGTTTCTTATTACAAAGACGGTAAGTGGGATGACGGTGCGCTTGTTACCGACCCGAACATTACCTTGAATGAGTGCGCCTGTGTATTCCAGTATGCACAGACCGTATTTGAAGGCTTGAAGGCCTATACCACACAGGACGGTCACATCGTATGTTTCCGCCCGGACTTGAATGCATCCCGTATGATTGATTCCGCAGAGCGTCTGGTAATGCCACCGTTCCCGGAAGATCGTTTCTTGGATGCGGTAAAGCAGGTGGTAAAAGCGAATGCAGCTTGGGTTCCGCCTTTTGGATCCGGCGCAAGCTTATATATCCGCCCATATTTAATGGGTATCAATTCTGTAATCGGAGTAAAGCCGGCAGATGAGTATATGTTCCGTATTCTCGTAACACCGGTTGGCCCTTACTTCAAGGGTGGCGCGAAGCCAATCACTATCAAGGTGTCCGATTACGATCGTGCGGCTCCTCACGGAACCGGCGATATCAAGGCTGGTTTGAACTATGCAATGTCCCTTCGTCCAATCGTGAAGGCTCACGAGGAGGGATTCGCTGAGAATATGTACCTGGACGCTGCAACCCGTACTAAGGTAGAAGAGACCGGTGGTGCCAACTTCATCTTCATTACCAAGGACGGTACTTTGGTAACTCCAAAGTCTGACAGTATCCTTCCTTCCATCACCCGCCGTTCCATTATGGTGGTTGCTGAGAAGTACCTTGGCATGAAGGTTGAGCATCGTGAAGTATACTTCGACGAGTTGGCAGACTTTGCTGAATGTGGTCTGTGCGGTACTGCTGCGGTTATTTCCCCTGTTGGAAAAATCAATGACCACGGCAAGGAAATCTGCTTCCCTGCAGGCATGGAAGAGATGGGTCCTTACACCAAGAAGCTCTACGACACCCTTACCGGAATCCAGATGGGTACCATCGAGGCGCCGGAGGGCTGGATCTACACCATCGAATAAAAATACCGACCTCTGACTATATTGTTTCCCGCGGGATATAATATACTCAGAGGTCTTTTTGTATCAGCAATGGAGGATTGTTGATGAAGGAGTTTAATAAAGCGCTTTCGAATTTTGTACATGATGTGGCGTCCGGCGGGGCGGTGAGGCATCTGGCGGATGCGGGGTATAGCATCTCGGAGATTGCAGCACAGCTAGATTATCCGCTTCCGAAGGAGAAGATTGCTGCCGTGATGTGGGAGCATTTTGTGAATACGGGGAAGATTTGCCTGGAGGAGCCTAAAGAGGTGCATGAGAAGGTGCGCTTCGTAAAAGAGCAGGATGCTTACGGGAAGACCAGCTTTCGTAAGGTGGTTGAAACCGTGGATAACACAGAGCGGAAGTATGTGATTTGTGAATACGGGAAGGCGTTATACCAGAAGAAACCGGAGTTCTTGCAGTTTCTGGATTCGTTGGAGCCGGGAGACCGGGAGTATGTGGAACTTCTGCCGTGGCCACTGAAGCCCGTGTATCATGAGCTGGATGAGCGCATGCAACGAATACAAAAGAAATACAGGAAATAAAAGGCTCGCAGGCGAACTGCGAGCTATTTTTGGGCAAAAAAAATACAACCAACGGGGTTGTATTTTAAAAGGGGGGTTATATAAATATATAAAGGGGAAATGACCTTAAAGAAACTTATTGGGGGGTGTTTCCTTAAGTCATGATTATTATATCGCCACAGGGTGTGTATTTCAATAAACAAAATAACAAAATATACAATAACATATCTAAAAAACTGTGCAACTTGTACAAAAGGACTTCCTGTAGTGCATTTTATAGATAAATCAAGTAAAATAAGAAACGTAGTATAAACTGAGGAATACTAGGAATGCAACAGTTTTTAGCAGATTTAAAAGAGAAGAAAAATGTACGAGAGAGCCTAAGAGGGCTCATCGATGAGATAAAAGGGAATCCTGCGGAATCTAAGGAGATTCTTGCCGCGCTGTCGAAGGATGCGTGGTGCGAGTTGTTAGGTGACGAGGATGCCAAAAGTAGAAAGAACGCAGCAACGCTTCTTTCCCTTTTGCCATGGAGCCATGCAGATGCAGCCGACGTGGCAGAAGCACTTTTTTCCACATATGAGAAGGAAGAGATGCTGTTTGTACGGGAGTCTTACGTGAAGGCGCTTGCGGCCTTTGATTGTAAGGCACATTTGGATGGATTACAGGCACGTTTTGAGGAACTGACCAATGGCGATTTTGCGGAGGAGGATCTGAAGCATATCCGCAAGGAACGCCAGCAGTTGGGACAGTTGCTGGAGAAGCTGCAGGAAGAGAAGGGCCATAAGCGCAAGGGTTTGCCTCGTGGTCGCAAATGGCTGTTCCGCAGTGAGCCGTGGTTATTGGATTTGTTACAGCAGGATTATCCGGATGGCAAGCGGTTGCCGTTTGGATTATTAGTTGATGGCGGGAATCCGAAGGCGCTCATCGAGAATCGTCTCTACGAGCAGCTTTTGATTCAGATTCCACAGTCCAAGAATGCGCCAATCCATGAGGATGATTTTAAGAAGGGCTTTGCCCAGTGTGGATTGTCTGCGATTTTATCGGAGATCTTTGAGGGTGAGAAGCCTTTCGCGTTTCGCTTGGACATCTATGGCAAGTATGAGAATGATCGACGGATTGCATTGACGAAGCAGGCTGCGGCAGCATTGGAAGATGCTACCGGTGGTAGACTCTACAACGCTCCAAGCGATTATGAGATTGAATTGGTGTTATTCCCGCGCCGGGACGGAAGCTTCGGTTTGTTTTTGTGGCCGGGAGATTTGGGCGCAGCGCGTTTTTCTTATCGTAAGAACCACAGCGCGGTATCCATGGCACCACAGAAGGCGGCAGCGGCAGCACGGATTGCGAAGCCGTTTTTGACTTCCGGGGCATTTCGTTTGGACGGATTCTGCGGAGAAGGCACGTTGTTGGTGGAATGTGACCGCGTGGCCAAGGCCAGAGAAGTCTTCGGATGCGATATCTTCGGAGATGCCATTCGCGGAGGCCGAGAGAATGCCAAGGCCGCTGGCGTAGACATCCATTTCGTTCAGCGTGATTATTTTGATTTTACCAATCGGGTTACTTTTGCGGAATTGATTACAGAGTTTCCTGATTTATTCCATAAGGAGCCGGGAGAGAAGGATGAATTTTTTCGAGAGTTTTTCCGGAGCAGTATGGAATTAACCATGACAGAGTCTACCTGGGTGGTGATTACCGCCGAGGAGAACCTGTTGAAGAAGTATGTTCGCTTGCATGAGCAGCTTAGTTTGAAGCTGCAGGCACCATTTGGCAAAGAAAAGGCACTTTATATTATCCGGAGGCAGGAAGATGGACTTGACGAACATTGAAGATAAAGTGAATATGTTCAAATTCGGTGATGATGACCGGAACCGCCAGGTGATGCAGTCCATGCAGGATCTGTTTTGCCGCAGCAATCATATCTACGGCGTATGTTACGGTTTGACTTATAACAAGATTACGGAATTCTCCGGCACTGCAGATGAGGAGGCTTATTTGCGGCGCCATATTTCCGTTGAGATGGAGAAGACTCTGATTGCATCGTTCCGGGATGATGATCTCGAAGATGTCATCTCCGGGGATTCCAACCAGCCTTTTATTCTGTACAAGGCGGTTGCGATTCGTGGCCATTCCGGCAAGCTTCTAGGGGTGTGGATGATTAGCGGTATTGCTGCCGATCTGAAAAGTGACGTGGACAATGTCCCATCCAATATGCGTTTTACCACGTTGGCGGATTTCGAGAATGCGGTGCATTTTGTCGAACTCTTGACCAAGGTGTATTTCCAGGAAAAATTCCATTCTTTCTTATTAGAGGATCGTCTGGAGGAGACCCAGACCGCACAGAGCAAGCTCAAGCAGATGTTGCATCGTAACGAGGTGACAACGGAGGTTCTTAAGCTCTTAGAGTCGGACGGGGATTTCAACCAGATCGCGGACAATGTGCTGACCTTGGCCGGTGAGTACTTAGGATTGTCCCACTGTAACCTCTTACGTTTGAATGCGGACGGACAGACGGTGGATTTGCTGTGCGAATGGTATGGGGATAATTATACCTCCATGATTCGCCAGTACAGCAAGCTTCAGAGCGCGTCCATTCCGTATTTTACCGGTCGCCCGTATACCATTTCTTCGGATTCGTTAATGCCGGAGGAGTTCACGGACTTTTTCCGGGATTTTAACATCAGTGCCGGTGTGTTCCTGCCGTTGACAGTGAACGACGAGCTGAGCATGTATTTGGGATTCATCGAGTCCAGAAGACCGCGTAAATGGGCGGTGGAAGACGTGCGCTTTTTAAACGATGTGAAGCGTGTCTTGCAGACCATTCTGTTAAAGCGCATTACGAAGAATTCTCTGGCCAGCTCCTATGCGGCCATTGATGCAATCTTAGAGAACAGTGGTTGCGGCATCTGCGTGTCGGATGCGTCCCACGGTTCTGTACTGTATTCCAACGATACCTTCAATAATATGCTGGTAGAGCTGTCGGATCGAATGAATTTTGAGAGTAAGGTGCTGGGAGATGCTGTGGAAGAGGGCGATGCCACTGAATATTATGCAGAGGCGGCAGGTCGTTGGTATTCTGTGACCCGCGCCCTGATTCGATGGGTGGACGGCCGGGAAGTGCAGATGTGTACCCTCTACGACATCAGTCCGATGAAGGAATACCAGAAGAAAATTGAGGAGCAGGCGAACCTGGATGATTTGACCGGATTGTATAATCGTCATCGCTTCCGTAAGGATTTCCAGGATTCCATCCGGGATGCAGTGCGTTCCGGCGGAGATCAGGGAAGCTTCCTGTGCATCAATCTGGATGATTTTAAGGATATCAATGACGGCCTTGGCCATAAGAACGGGGATACCTTGCTGACATTAGTGGCCAAGTCCTTAAAGACCATTTGCCGGGACCAGGCAAGCGTGTATCGTCTGGGTGGCGATGAGTTCGCCATTTTGGTGCCGTTCTATAACGAGTCGGAGGTGACACGAATCACCGAGACCATACAGAAGCGCTTTGAGCAGCCTTGGGCCATTGGTGATAAGGATTACTACTGCACCATGTGCATGGGTGTTGTCAGCTACCCGAAGGACGGCGTGTCCGAGGATACCCTGATGCAGCGGGCAGACTATGCACTTTTTGAAGCCAAGAAAAAGGGCAAGAACCAGGTGGAAACCTACAATGCAGCAACCAATACCCATTCCCAGCGCAGACTGGATTTGGAACGTTGTATGCGTGAGGCTGTGGCTGCCGGTTGCAAGGAATTCAAGGTGTACTATCAGCCCCTTGTGGATGTGACCAAGAAGGGACATCAGTGCTGTGGCGCAGAGGCCTTGGTTCGTTGGGATTCCAAGGACCTTGGTATGGTTATGCCGGGTGAGTTCATTACCTTGGCAGAGTATCTTGGCCTTATTAATTCCATCGGCGAGCATGTGTTGGTGGAAGCCTGCAAGCGTTGTAAGTTCTGGAATGATTTCGGTCATCCGGAGTACAAGGTGAACGTGAACTTATCTGTGGTTCAGCTCCAGCAGAAGACCATTGTGGACACCGTACGGAATGCATTGATTTATACCGGTATCTATCCGGGCAACCTGACCTTGGAAGTGACGGAAGGCATTGCTGCCGGCGATATGGAGAATATGATTCGTACCATGAACGACTTGAAGGCCCTTGGTGTACGTCTGGCACTGGATGATTTCGGAACGGGATATTCTTCCTTAAGTTACCTTCGGGAGTTGCCGCTGGATGTCATTAAGATTGATAAGTGCTTCGTGAATGAAGTGGGAGAGGATGCATTCTCTGATGCCTTCGTGAAGACGGTGGCAGAGTTAGCAGATACCATCCACGTGAACGTGATTGTGGAGGGCGTTGAGGACCAGGCCCAGGAGAGCGCATTAGAGGATATGAAGGTCCATATGATTCAGGGCTATCTCTATGATCAGCCGCTGACTCAGGATGAATTTGAAAGTAAATATTTGGATTAGCAACACGCAGGGGGGATTTATGAAACGTGACAATGCTTATCTGAAACTATTAAGTGAGAAGTTTCCCAACGCCAGGAAAGCCGGCGCAGAGATTATCAATCTACGGGCAATCTGCGCGCTTCCGAAGGGAACGGAATATTTTTTCTCAGATCTACACGGGGAGTACCGCAGCTTCATTCATCTGCTGCGGTCTTCCTCCGGTATGGTCCGCGACAAGATTCGCGAGACCTACGGCAACCAGCTGTCGGAACAAGAACAGTTGGAGCTGGCCAATCTTATCTATTATCCACAGAAAATCCTAGAAGAGAGAGAACTGAATAAGACCAACACCAAGGAATGGCAGAAGATTACCATCCATAAGCTGGTGCGTATCTGTCAGGTGGTATCCCATAAATATACCCGGTCCAAGATTCGTAAAAAAATCCCGCAGGACTATGCCTATGCCATTGATGAGCTTCTTCATGTGGATGAGAACGATGCGGACAAGCGGATGTACTACCAGGAAATCTTAAATTCCATTGTGGATATCAATCGCGGTAATGACTTTATTAAGGCGCTGTGTCGCCTCATCCAGAATCTGACCATCGATAACCTGCATATCCTTGGAGATATTTTTGACCGTGGACCGAGGGCCGATTTTATCATCAATGAGCTGATGAATTTCCATGATGTGGACATTCAGTGGGGCAACCATGATGTGAGTTGGATGGGAGCGGCGGCCGGTAATCCTGCGTGTATCGCCACGGTGCTTCGTATTGCCATCTCGTACAATACCTTCGATGTATTAGAGGATGGGTACGGGATTAACCTGCGTCCGCTTAGTATGTTTGCGGCGGATGTATATGGTGACGATCCCTGTGAGTGTTTCCGTCTGCATCGTTTGGAGAAAAATACGTACGATGAAATCAATCCGACCCTTGCAGCTAAGATGTACAAGGCGATTACCATTATCGGCTGGAAGCTGGAAGGGGAGCTAATCAAGCGGCATCCGGAATATGAATTAGAGGAACGACTGCTTCTAGAACAGATTGATTATGAGAAAAAGACGGTTCGCATCCATGGTACGGAATACCCATTAAAGGATGGCAATTTCCCGACAATCAATCCGGCGAATCCATATGCCCTCACCGAAGAGGAACAGGAGCTTGTGAATGTGCTCCGTGCCAGTTTCGTACATTCCAAGGCGCTGAATGAACATATTCGTTACATCTACGCCCATGGCGGCATGTACAAGGTGTGCAATGAAAATCTCCTCTATCATGGCTGTATTCCTATGAATCGGGATGGTAGCTTCACGGTTGTCCGGACCAAGGACGGACCGAAGTCCGGCAAGTCCTGGATGGATTACATAGAGAAAAAAATCGTTGATGCCTACTATCTGGATGAACGGCTGGATTATGAGAAAAAACAGGATGCGGTGGATTTTATGTGGTATCTGTGGTGTGGGCCGAAATCACCACTGTTTGGAAAGGATAAAATCGCAACCTTTGAGAATCTGATGGTGGATGATCCCAAGGCAAAGAAGGAACGGTTCAATCCATACTATGAGCTCTCGCAGCACGAAGAAACGGTGGACCGAATCTTAGAAGAGTTCGGAATCGATCCGGCGAAGGGGCATATCATCAATGGTCATGTGCCGGTGAAGGTGGTGGACGGAGAGAGCCCAATTAAGGCCGGCGGGAAGCTTTTTATTATAGATGGTGGCTTGTCGAAGGCATATCATGCCAAGACCGGAATTGCAGGGTATACCTTGATTTACAATTCAACCCATTTGGCCTTGGCAGAGCATCGGCCATTTGTGGTGGGAGAAGAGAATACGCCAACCATCCATATGGTAGAACAGATGCCAAGTCGGGTGCTGGTAAGAGATACCGATACGGGAGCTGAGTTACTGCAGCAAATTGATGATTTAACGCAACTGATTGAAGCGTATGAGGATGGTAGACTGCAAATATAGGGAATAGAATATTGTCTTTGTTTTAATACAATACATTTTGTTAAAATTGACCAAAACTATACGATATAACAATTGGGAAAGACTAGAGCAGTAAGTGACCGATAAGGAGGAGACAATTGTGAAAAAGGAAAGAAAAGGTCAATTAGTTGGTAGAGTCGTCGTATTATCCTTGGTTTGTGCCATTGTGGTGGGAGTCATCATCGGAATGGTTGGAATACTGGAAGTGCGATCCACCTACCTAAGCATGGTCCAAGAAGAGTTGCATACTGCATGTATTCAAGCGGATAGCGAATTCAATACGATGTGGGACGGAGATTGGGCCTATGAGAACGGAGAGCTCACGAAGGGCGGAGAACCGGTTTACGAAGAGTATACGGATACTGTGAATGAAATGAAAGCTGAGACCAATCTGCAGTATACAATTTTTTATAATGATACTCGTGTTGTTACAACATTGAAGGATGAATCCGGCAAGGAAATGGTGGGAACGAATGCGTCCCAGAATGTGGTGCAAAAAGTCATCGGAGCCGGAGAGGATGTCTATGCGCAGGGATTGGATATTGGCGGTATCTCTTATTATGGATACTATACGCCGATTAAGAATACGGATGGAAGCAATGTTGGAATGATGTTTGTCGGACGAGCAAGTGCGGATATCAGTGCAGCGATTAACCGTGTGGTTATCTTGATGCTTGTCGTACTGATTGTAGGAAGTGGTTTGCTTGTAGCTATTGGCATGATAATTGCACGCATCAGTGGAAAAGCAATGAAGTCGATTGCACAGGCTGTTGGTGTCTTGGCAGCAGGTGATTTGACTATGACGGTTGATCAGGCGCTGTTGGAACGAAATGACGAAGTGGGAATTATTGCAGACAATGTGGAAATGTTGGCAGACAAGCTTCGTGATATCATGGGTAACGCCAAGGGATTATCCAATAATGTCAGCAAGTCCGGAGATGAATTGTCATCCTCTTCACAGTTGGCGGTACAGGCATCTTCGCAGGTGACTAGTGCAGTGGATGATATTAGTAAGGGTGCTGTATCACAGGCAGAGAATGTCCAGAATTCTGCAGACAATGTATCGAATATTGGTGTAGATATTGAAACCATCTCATCCAATGTTGAGACATTGACAGAATATACCGCAGAGATGAAAAATGCTTGTAATGATTCCATGCGTGCGCTTGAGGTGTTACTGCAACAGAATGCCGGAGTTGTAACGTCCATGACAGAGATTGATAGCGCAACACGTAACACGAACGAGGCGGTTAATAATATTACCAGCGCAACACAGTTGATTACGGATATTGCATCCCAGACCAATCTGTTGGCGCTGAATGCATCCATTGAAGCGGCAAGAGCCGGAGAGGCCGGACGGGGATTTGCTGTTGTTGCCGAAGAAATCAAGGATTTGGCGGACCAGTCCTCCAAAACAGCGGACGAGATTAAGCGCATTGTAAATGACCTCTCTGTGGAGTCCGAGCATTCGGTAGAGACCATTACCCGATTGAATGAGGAACTGGATGAACAGTCTAAGCAAATTGACGAAACGAAGGGTGTCATGGCCCGCATGGAAGAGGGCGTCACATCCGTAAGTAACAGTACGGAGGAGATTGCGGAACGTATCCGCGGCCTTGGCAGTGCGAAGGATAACCTGGTATCCATTATTGAAGATCTGTCTGCAATCTCAGAAGAGAATGCAGCTTCCACAGAAGAAACAAATGCATCTATGGAAGAGTTGAATGCAACCTTCGAGGTGATTAACCAGAGCGCATATGAGCTGAAGCGTTTAGCCGGAAATCTCGATGAACAGATTGGATTCTTTAAGTTAGAACAGGAATCATAATACAGAAAATCCCCCCGAGTCGGATTATCTTTTTAGATAGATGAATCCGGGGGGATTTTTTTAAAAAGCGGTTGACTTCTACCGGCAGAACAGATAAAATGACACTTGCGTGCAGGAGTGGCGGAATTGGCAGACGCGCAGGCTTCAGGTGCCTGTGGTAGCAATATCGTGTGGGTTCAAGTCCCATCTCCTGCACTACATAGAAAAGAGCCTCAGGCGATAGCCTGGGGCTTTTTTTGTGCAGGAGATGGGACCTGAACCCACTACAAAAAACTAGCATTTGCACAACTAGGTTGGATATAATACAACTGTATACGGTAATAGGAGAGAACAACATGGAATTATACAAGGGAAGACCCGACGATTGCGCGGGTCGTTTGCCGCGGGAAGTGCGGACATATGACTATTTGGATGAGCTTGGCATTGCGTACGAGCGGGCAGATCATGAGGCGGCCAATACCATGGAGGCCTGTAAGGCAGTGGATGACGCGCTTGGTGTTGTGATGTGTAAGAATCTTTTCTTATGCAACCGGCAGAAGACCAAGTTCTATCTGCTTCTCATGCCGGGAGATAAGAAGTTCAAGACCAAGGAACTGTCTGCCCAGATCAATTCCTCCCGCTTGTCCTTCGCAGAGGCCGAGGATATGGTGAAGTACTTAGATATCGAACCGGGTTCGGTAAGTGTCATGGGACTAATGAATGATACGGAACATGCGGTCCAGCTCTTAATTGATGAGGATGTGCTCTCAGATGCTTATATCGGTTGCCATCCTTGTGTGAATACATCCAGCATGAAGATTCCTACGGCAGAGATTGTTGAGAAGTTCCTGCCGGCAACAGGTCATACCTATCAGACGGTACACCTGGTGGGTGAAGATTGATCATAGAGAGGATTGCCTATGAAGCTATTCCATACAAGTGATGTAGTGATTGAAAATCCGGATATTCGCCATGGTCGTCTGAATGCAGATTTCGGTCAGGGATTCTATCTGTCGCCGGATTATGAGTTCTCCCGCCGCTGGGCGAAAAGAGATGCCTACATCAATGAATATGAACTGGATACGGACGGTCTTCAGGTGGTTCGGCTGTTGCGTGACGAGGATTGGTTTGAATACATTTTTCACAACCGTCGTGGGAAGGATACTATCGAAGCGGACGTGATTATCGGGCCTATTGCCAACGATACAATCTACGATACGCTTGGCATGATTAGTAGCGGGTATCTAGAACCGAAGGAAGCATTGGAGTTGCTTCTGATAGGACCGGAGTACACTCAGGTTGCAATCAAAAGCGAACGTGCCAAGGCGCAATTGCATTGGCTTGGAGCCAAGCAGGTCCAGGTGGACGAGGCAGTGTTCGAGGCAAGACGTAAGGAAGAGTTGGAATACCAACAATTGTTTGCCAAGACGATGCAGCGCCTGGCAGAGGATACAGAGTAGGGTATGAATAGAGGGTATATATTAGGAGGAAACACATGAACGAGAACATTACAAAACGTAACGAATTACTGGCCCAGAAGGTCATCAAGGGCTTAGAGTCCAGGAACATGAAGGGCTACTACGCAGCCAACAAGGAAGAGGCCTTGGCCAAGGCATTGGAACTGATTCCGACGGGAGCGTCCGTTACCATGGGCGGTGCTATGTCTGCTCATGAGATTGGCTTGGTAGAGGCTTTGAAAAAGGGAGACTATAACTTCATCGACCGTGATGCCGCAGAGGATAAGCGTGCAGCTATGTTGCAGGCATATGATGCCGACTTCTTCTTAACCAGTGCCAATGCTATGACAGAGGACGGCGTGATGGTGAATATCGACGGCAATTCCAACCGTGTATCCGCTATTGCCCAGGGACCGAAGCATGTCCTGGTGATTGTCGGCATGAATAAGATTTGTGTGGATGCAGATGCGGCAATGAAGCGTGCCCGCAATGTGGCAGCTCCTATTAATGCACAGCGCTTTGGACTGTCTACGCCGTGCGCCAAGACCGGTGCCTGCATGGACTGTAAGTCCCCGGATACCATCTGCTGTCAGTTTTTGATTACCAGATATTCCCGCCATGCAGACCGCATTCACGTAATTCTGGTAAATGATGTATTAGGTTTTTAAAATTTTTTCAACACTTTCCTTTCCTCATTCGTTATATAGATAGAAACAGGAAATTTCCAAAATCTAGCTACCGGTAAGAAATGCAAGGGACTATGGACAAGACGATTGAGACTTTATATGAACAATTGCATAAAGAGCTCGTGCAGTGGTGTAGTTGCATGACCATGGATGCAGGGGAAGCAGAGGAGCTGGTCCAGGAAGGATTCTTGCGGGCGATGTCCCATGTGGATGAGTTAAAAACGTTGGAATTCAAACAACAACGTTCTTACATGTATCGCACCATCAAGCATCTGTTTATTGACCGCTATCGCAAGCGACGATACGAAGTGGTATCGGATGACTTGTTACAGCTTCCGATGACGGAAACACAGTTTTCGGATTGCGAATGGGAACAGCTGCTATCCAGGCTTCCGGGCTTGGAAGGCGCAATTTTTACCATGCGATACGTCCATGAGATGAATTCCACCCAAATCGGAGAAGTGCTGCAACTTCCTCCGGGAACCGTTCGCAGCAAGCTCTCGTCTGCGCGTCAACACTTGCGGGATATGATGAAATAGGAAAGGATACGACTATGAATAAGCAAAAACTTCGCATTAACTGTGACTTATGTGATGCAAGAAGCATCAAGGAAGAAGCATATCAGGAGTACCTGGAAATCACCATTTGCGCGGATACCATCGTGACCAATGACCGCAGCAAGGAGGTCCTTTCCCGGTTGCCGGTGAATCTGACGGTGGATGAGTATGTCAGCTGCGCCAGTGAAGAAGAGATTACGGTAAAAAGCATCAACGGTACCTATGAGATTGCTCCGACTACCGGACTTTTGCCCAATACCTGGATGACGATAAACGGCATTGTGAAAATCCTGCCGCACACCGAAGAACAGCTTCGTAAGATTGCCCATATAACCATCAATGGCGTGGTATTTTGCCCGGAGGGGTTAACGGGAGTGCTACCTCCAATGACAACCAATGGAACCATCATCAGCTATCCGGATGATTACACCATTCTAGGCAACGAGCTGTCCATCGATCGCTATTTCCCACTGCGTGCAGAGAATGAGGGACGGTATTTTGTTCCGAAGTGCATCTATGATGTGGATTTGGAGACGGACTACAAGGCTTTGGCAGAGAAAAAAGTGAAGCTGCAGACCAAGAAGTTGTATCTTAGGGAAGAACATTTGGAGGAGGCTCTGCCGTTATTTAACATGGAGGCAAGCCTGCAGGTCATCCCAACCGGATTCCATCTGATTCCGAAGGATGCTACCTTGGATTCCAACCTGATTTCCGTGAATGGAACCAAGCTCTATATTGCAGGAGATTTGCTTTTGAATGACAACAGCAAGGACGTGCTGGAGCAGGTGGAAGCACTTACCATTGAGGGGGATGTAAAAATTCCGGAAGCCCTGGTAGATGATTTTGCCAAGGTCAATGCAACCTATCGCAAGTTGATTGTGGCATCCGATGCCAGCGTTAATGGGATTGGAATGCTGACTATTAATAAATCATTCATGGATTCCGTGACGACAAAGACCACCATCTCTGATTGTGGTATGGTGACCATCAGTGCGGATATTACGCCGGAGGAGATTCTAGAGAAGCTGTCCTTCTACAAATGCGGTGTTATCTCATGTTCACCGGAGCAGAAAGGGGCAGTGACCTCCGTATCCGGTTCCTGCGGACTGATTAAGTCTACCGCAGCCGACTTCATCCAGTCCCTGGGGAACGTGGTATCCTCAGTTACGGAAGGGGTATTTGATATGGACGGAATCAATTTCCGACCGAATGATACCAAGGTAATCAATGCCGATACCTATGTTTTATAAGTTTATTTTGGGAGCCTGTAAAAGGGCTCCCTTTTTTGTTTTTGCGGTGGTAATTTCAATTTTGTTGGATATAATACAAATAAGTGTGTATAAAAACAATGTGAAGTATTGGAAAAAGGAAAAGAAAAATGATTATTGAAAACATTGATGGAGGAAAGTCCTTTGACTGGGGAAAGACCTCTGAGGACTATGCGAAATATCGGGATATTTATCCACAGGAATTCTATGATTACATTCTGAATCTGGGCCTGTGTAGGGATGGGCAGCAGGTGTTAGATCTTGGTACCGGAACCGGCGTGTTGCCGCGGAATATGTACAAGTATGGGGCACATTGGACTGCAGCGGATATTGCCGAGAATCAGATTGCACAGGCCAAGGAGCTGGCTGCCGAGGCAGGCATGGATATTACATTTTTTGCCTCCAAGGCGGAAGATGTAGATTATCCGGAGAATACCTTCGATGTGATCACGGCGTGCCAGTGTATCTGGTATTTTAATAACGATGTGACCCCAGAGCATTTTGCTAAGATGATAAAGCCGGGCGGGAAGTTCCTGATTCTCTACATGGGATGGCTTCCATACGAGGATCCGATTGCGGGCAAGAGTGAGGAGATTATTCGCAGGCTGAATCCGAGCTGGACAGCTTATGGGGATACCGTGCACCCGGTGTGGGTGCCGGACCAGTATTTGGAGTATTTTGACTTGTTGTCCCGAGAAGAGTTCCGGGTAGACATTCCTTTTACCAGAGAAGGATGGCACGGCCGCATGCGTGCTTGCAGGGGTGTTGGAGCATCTATGTCCCCGGAGAATTTGGCAAAGTGGGATGCGGAGCATATGGAGATGCTGGAAAAAGAAGCGGAAGAGAACTTCTTGGTAAAGCATTATTGCTCCATTGCACAGTTACAGGTGAAGAAGTAGGTGGCGATATGCAGAACCCATGGGAAAGTATCTCGCTATCGGATTATGAAAATCATATGCGCTTAGATTCGGTACAGCAATTGCAGACACTGAATGCTGCTATGAGGGAACAATTAGGAACTTACCTTGTGTCTAGTGGTATGATTCTTGGTGTTGCAGGTGGGAATGGCCTAGAGTATGTGGATACGGAAAAGTATCGTGTAGTCTATGGTGTGGATGTGAATGCTCAGTACTTGAAAGAGGCCAAGAAACGATATCCCAACTTGGAAAAAGTATTTCAGTGTGTCTGCCTGGATTTACTGACAGAGTCAGAGCAACTTCCGAAGGCGGAGTTGGTGATAGCAAACCTTCTGATTGAGTATATTGGATATCCAACATTTCAGCACGTAGTGAAACATGTATCGCCTAAGTATGTTTCTTGCATCATTCAAGTAAATGAAGGCGAAGAGTTCGTATCAGATTCACCTTATCTGCATGCATTTGATGGATTGGAAGCAGTGCACCATCAGCTGGAAACAGATTGTTTGTCAGATGTGTTAGCTGAGATTGGCTACCATATATTGCAGGCAGAAGAATATCCACTTCCGAACGGAAAGAAGTTGGTTCGGTTGGATTATGCAATTTAAATAAGTACGACGGAAAAGAAAGGACATAAGGGGAAATGCAAATCGGTAGTTCAAACGATTCTGCGGCAGTAAAGGCGCAGTATGCGACATCTAAGGGTTTAGACATTCGAATCGCCTTCCATGAGAAGTATTCGACCAATCATCAGGGGTATGGAAACTGGATTGTTTCTAACTATGAGATTCCGCAGGGAGCCAAAGTATTAGAACTTGGTTGTGGTACTGGTAGTAGCTGGCTTGGCCATGATGATGTGCTTGCACGATGTGGTAAGTTGGTGATGACAGACCTATCGGACGGAATGTTGGAAAAGGCACAAGAGAATCTGGGGGAACGTGATAATGTGGAGTATCAGAATGCGGATATCCAGAGTCTTGCATATGCGGATAACTCCTTCGACGTGATCATTGCCAATGGTATGTTATATCATGTTCCGGACCTTATGAAGGCGTTGCAGGAAGTAAGACGTGTATTGAAGGATGGAGGAGTGTTCTACTGTTCTACATTGGGAGAGAATAACTTCACCGATATCCTGGCAACTTGGTTTAAACTGGGTGGGGAAGAGTTCCATCCGAATCATAACTTCACCATGCAGAATGGTGGAGAGAAGTTACGCTGTGCATTCGAGCGTGTAGATGCGTTGTTCTATGAGGATTCTCTTCATGTAACAGAAGTGGAAGACTTGGTAGAGTACTTGTGCAGCTTGGCTTCTTTTAAGGCAGTATTGAATCTGCCGGTGCAGCGAATGCGAGAGATTTTGCAGGAGCATGTAAAAGATGGTGCCATTGATCTTCAGAAGGACTATGGCATGTTTGTGTGTAGATAGAAAGTGTGGGGAAATGGGAAATTTATACGAGCGTGCAGATATATATGATCTGGTTGAGAGTGATGAGCGTACCAATGCGCTGGTGAGAGATTGGAAGGAATTCTTGGGAGATATTGATATCCATACATTCTTGGATGTCAGTGTTGGAACCGGCGGACTAACACTTCCGTTGCATGAACTGGGAATCGAACTCTATGGTTCTGATTTAAGCAAGGCAATGCTGACTCGATGCCAGCAGAAGGCTTTGGATAAAGGCGTTGATATGGAGTTACGATGCAGTGATTTTCGCGAGTTGTCTTGCTGGGATGGTATGAAGTTCGATTGTGTTGCCAGTACAGGCAATGCCTTGGGTTACGTAGACAATGTCGGAGTGGCAAAAGCCATAGAGCAGATGGATGCCTTGGTAAAAGATGGCGGTTATATTTACATTGATTCCAGAAATTGGGAAAAGATTCAGCGGGATAAGCAGCGCTTTTACTTTTATAATCCTTTTTACAATAATGGTAACAGAATCAACCTGACGCAGGTATGGGATCATAATACAGACGGTTCTATTACATTTAATTTGTTGTATTCTTTTGAACGGGATGAGAAAATCTTTCAGCGAGAGACGTTTGAGGAACATTACATTCCGTTCTCATATGGAATGATTGAAAGCAAGTTGGAAGAATTGGGCTATGGAGTAATTTCACTTCGGTCGATGCCGTGTCGAAATCCGGAACCGGACTTTGCAGAGATGGACTGGTATCGGTTGCTTGCGAAGAAGAAATAGTGCTTGGAGGAAGACAGTGGAAATTAGAAAACTAAACTACCCTGACTTCGAGGGGAAAACCTACCGCGCCGAGATTCGTTCGGATCGCTTTTTATCCATCGAGCCGGAAGGGGACGGATTTGCAATCGAGTGGAAGACAATTGAGCCGGAACTGGTGAAGGAGCTTACCGACGATATGCTCTCTGAGTGGCTGGAAGATCCGGTGGCATATGGCGCATACGAAGGAGAACAGCTTCTTGGTTTTGTGGAAGGATTTCTGGAAAAGTGGAACAATCGCTTTCGTCTCACCAACATCTGTGTCTTTGACGGGGCGCGCAGACATTCTGGTGTGGGCAGTGCGCTACTGGAGCGCATCATGCAGGATGCAGTTGCCAGTGGTGCCCGTATGGCCGTATTAGAGACCCAGAGTTATAACAGCAAGGCCATCGCTTTTTACAAGAAGAATGGATTCGAGTGGATTGGCTTCGATCGTTACGCGTATTCCAACGATGGCCCTGAGGATCATAACATGCGCATTGAGATGGGGAAGAAGCTGTAAGGTACAGGGCGGGGGCAGATGCAACAGCAGGTTGCGTGATTTGATGAGAGCGGCGTATTAGAATGTAACTAAGAGGAGGTATTTGGAATGGATACAAAAGATGTACTCTTGGAACTTCGAACGAAACACGGTTTTTCTCAGGATGAGCTGGCGGAAAAAGTATTCGTCACCCGGCAGGCGGTATCGCGCTGGGAAAATGGGGATACCGTGCCGAATACAGAGACCCTGAAGCTACTGTCGGACCTGTATCAGGTCTCCATCAACACGTTGTTGGGCTCCCCGCGCCAGCTGATATGTCAGTGCTGTGGGATGCCGCTGGAGGATGAGATTATCAGCCACAACAAGGACGGCAGCCTAAACGAGGAATACTGCAAATGGTGCTTCGCAGACGGAACCTACACCTACAGTGACATGGACGATTTAATTGAAGTCTGTGTGAAAAATATGGTGAGCGAGGAGTTTTCCGAGGAGCAGGCCAGAGCCTATTTAAAGATTTCCCTGCCGAACCTGAATTATTGGAAAAACTACGAAAATCTTAGTGACAATGGGGAGTTTGAAGCCTTCAAGCAGCAGCTGGTGGATGAGATTAACGATTTACATATTGAAGGAATGCCACGGGTAGAAAAACTTTCTGCCTTGGTGGGACAGTACGTAAATCTGGAATACCCACTGCCAAGCGGCGCTCGGACAAAGTTCTTGAATGATGGAGCGACGTATCTTGGTACGCAAATGGAGTCGGAGATTGTGGACGGTTTATGCTTTGGTGTCCTTGCAAACATGGATTTTATCATGGTTTGCACCTATGAAGCAGAGGGTGCAAATCCGGAATTATTATTGTACAAGAAGCGGTAAAAGATGGGCTTTGCGGACGAATGGAAATTCCTATATGAAAAACGTGAAAAATAATGAAATTTCTTGTTGACACGCGGTGGTAAAACATATAGAATAACATTTGTTCGCGGAAGTGTCGGAACTGGCAGACGAGCAAGACTAAGGATCTTGTGGCTATTGCAGTCGTGTGGGTTCAAGTCCCATCTTCCGCATAAAAAGGAATCAGCTAACGCTGGTTCCTTTTTTTATGTGGAAGGGGACTTGAACCCAGCTTGCTTCGCAAGCGGTTCAATCTCGCCTGCCGGCTCGGTCGTTGCTCCTCGCTGCGCGAGGGTCGTCCACCGGACGACCGCAACCCATCTTCCGCATGAATAAAAGAAGAGAGCTGAGGCAATTGCCCCAGCTCTTTTCTTTTTCCAAATATAGTGCAAATGCAAGTTGTGTGTGATAGAATGAAACATAAGTTCGATTCTGGATAATTTATCTTAATCGAAGGAGAAATGACCAGACAGAAAGGATAGAGACTGATGAGACCAATTACTACGTTATTTATGCTGATGTCTTTGGATGCAAAGATTAGTCCGGGGGCATCTGATTCTTTGGATGTAGATAAAGATTTCCCTGATATAGACGGACTCAAGGAGGGACTGCCACAGTATTATGAGATTGAGCAGACAACTGACCTGTGGTCGTTTAATACAGGCAGAGTCCAGGAAAAGATGGGAGCTAATGTAAAGCCATTTCCAGAAAAGACACCGGTTTCTTTTGTGCTTTTGGACAACACGCACCTGAAAGAGCATGGCATCAGATTCTTTTGTGCAAAATCCAAAGAGTTTGTTCTGATAACAACAAATAAGAATCACCCGGCGTATGGGGTTAAGGAGGATAATCTCCATATCATTTATCAGGACAGCTTATCGCTGGAAGATGCATTGATAGAACTGAAAGAGAAGTATGGTTGTGATAGGATCACAATCCAGAGTGGAGGAACGGTTAATGGAATGTTCCTTCGTGAAAAGTTATTCGATTATGTTGATATTGTAGTTGCGCCTGTACTGATCGGTGGAAAAGAGACTTCAACACTTATAGATGGCAAGTCAATTACAAATGTAAATGAGCTTGGTAGCCTTGGGGTTCTGCAATTGGAAAATTGCGAAATACTGAATGGTTCTTATATAAGACTTAGATACAAGGTTATATCATAACATACAGTATTATAGAGAAAGAAAGCCTGGTATTTACGGAGGAGAACATGATTTTTAAAGTGGCAATCTTACAGTCTCGTGCAGAAAATTCGAATAAAAAAAGAAATTGTGATACCATAATCCGTTCAATGGAAGAAGCATCAAAAAATGGGGCAGACATTTTATTGCTTCCGGAGTGCTTTATAACAGGCTATGAACTTCCAATCACATATGAAAAAAGCATATCCTGTGAAGACGAAGTTATTGTGAAAATATGCGAAGCTGCAAAAAAGTATAATATAGGTGTTGTACTGACATCATTTACAAAAGGCATAGAACAACCTCAAAATACAGCATTTGTGATCAGCAAGACAGGTGAAATACTGATGAAATATTCAAAGGTACACACATGTGATTTTGCAGATGAGAAAGATGTTGAGGCAGGAACCGAGTTTAAGGTTTGTGATTTTGATGGAATAAAAATTGGCATAATGATTTGTTATGATAGGGAATACCCTGAGAGTGCGAGAATACTTATGCTAAAAGGGGCAGAGATTATTCTTGTGCCTAATGACTGTGGTTCGATGAAACCACGCATTCAAGCGTTGTCTACCAGAGCATATGAGAATATGGTTGGAATAGCAATGGCAAATGCGAATGGACAAAATGCAGGTTGTTCCTGCGCGTACAGTCCTATCTGTTGGGATAAAAATGGTATTTGCGTTGATAATACAATTATACTCGCTGACGATATGACAGAAGGATTGTATTATGCAGATTTTGATATGGATGCAATAAGAGAATATAGAAGCTCAGAAATGATGGGTAATACATTCAGAAAAGTAAACGCGTATAAAGGATTATTGGATGCTAAGATTTCAGAACCATTTATAAGAGATGGGCAAGAATAACTTTAAGGAATTGAATAATAATGATGGAGTTTAAAGAAGCATTAAAACAAGGGAATCTTGAGGCTGTTAGAAAATGTCCCAAAGCGGATCTTCATAATCACTTTGTTTTGGGTGGAAGTCGAAAATACTTGTATGAACATTCCGGAAAAGTTATACAGCCCATTAAGGAACCACTTAAGTCTATGGATGAAATGCATTCGTGGAATAGTCAGAATTTGGGTGATTACTTTAATACATCAGAAGGTCGCCGTATGCTAATTGAGGCAACTTTTTCTCAGGCAAAAGAAGATGGTGTCACCATTCTTGAAATCGGTGAAGATGTTTGGGGCTTAGGCGAGTTTTTTCATGGAAGTATCGAAGAGCTTGTAGATACATTTGAAACAGCGCATAAGGATATTGCGCCTGAGGTAGAACTTAGATTACAGATTGGAATGTCCAGGCATTGTGATATAGCTTATTTGGAAAATTGTCTTTCTCATTTTTGGGGATGCAAAGCGTTTTATTCCATTGACCTTTATGGAGATGAACTGGCACAACCAATAGAAAATTTTAAGTCAATCTACAGACGTGCAAAAACAGAAGGACTTAGACTTAAAGCACATGTAGGTGAATGGGGTACTGCTGATGATGTACGTCGCGCTGTGGAATATCTTGAACTAGATGAGGTACAACACGGAATTGCAGCAGTGGATGATCCATCTGTAGTTCGTTTTTTAGCAGATAACCATATTCGACTTAATATTACCCCTTCCAGTAATTATCTTCTTGGGAGAGTCAAAGATTTGAAATCGCATCCTATTGCAGAGCTTTATAGAAACGGCGTTGATGTAACTATCAATTCTGATGATGTTCTAATATTTGATTCGGCTGTATCTAAAGAATACTTGCGTTTGTACCAAAGCGGTTGTTTGAATGCGCAGGAGTTGGAAGATATACGAATGAATGGGTTGAAAAAGATATAAAAATGGAGAATTTTGTTATGAATGATGTTTATGAAAAATGCCCTACCTTTTTTTAATAGCGATGATTCTTCAGTCTCTTTTTTAATAATCTGATTTTATTAGGTTGCTGCATTTTTTATTGGAAGTACATATTCATAGCAATAATCATCCGGTTTGTATTGTGTGCCTGCATAACTTCCGACATGCATAATAAAACGTGCCGGTTCAGATGCTGTCATCTTACGCTTGTCTACTTCCTTCCAAAATCGCTTCTCAAAGTCCGGTATGACAGAGAAATCTCCGAATCCCAGGAGTG
>JAEEGF010494536.1_pt1 | contig 24463 bp, 11 predicted proteins | sample 9134171 | NCBI WGS metagenome assembly JAEEGF01 (sample SAMN16246542, study PRJNA631951) | gut metagenome | biome: gut microbiome; feature: rumen; material: AP-attached | host: Bos | place: Iran: Karaj | collected 2018-10
TTCAGCTATCAGGACCGTCCCGAATACAAGCGCACGATGATCAACACGAGCTTCGGCTACACGGGCAACCTGGGCCGGAACTTCTACTACCAGTTCTACCCCTTCCAGGCCAACATCGTTCGCCTGTTCAACGTTTCGGAGAGCTTCGCGGAGCGGCTGGTGGAGGACATGTTCCTGTGGAACGCCTATTCAGACCACTTTGACGTGGGTGTGGGCGGCATGCTGTACTACACGACGGACGCCTCCGCCATCCCCAAGCGCACCTACCACTACGGCCGCCTGAATTTCGACCTGTCCGGAAATGTCCTCAGCCTCTTCAACTCCGCCATGCCTACGGACGATCTGGGCAAGCATACCATCTGGCAAGTTCCGTACGCCCAGTATGTGCGCGGTGAGCTGCAACTCGGGCAGACTTTCCGCTTCGGGGACAATGACGCCCAGGCGGTGGCCCTGCGCTTCCTGGTGGGCGCCGGCTACGCCTACGGCAACTCCAACACGGTTCCGTTCGAAAAGCAGTTCTATGCCGGCGGCGCGAACAGCATGCGCGGCTGGCAGGCCCGTGCCCTGGGTCCGGGCGGCGTGGAGCCCTGGTCCGAATACTTCCTGATCCCCAGCCAGACCGGTGAATTCAAACTGGAAGCCAATGTCGAATACCGGTTCCCGATCGTGTGGAAACTGGAAGGGGCGCTGTTCTGGGACATGGGCAATGTCTGGAACCTGAAAGGCATCGACTGGTTTGAAAGGAGCGGCTTCTCCTTCGACACCATCGCGGCCGACTGGGGCATGGGCATCCGCGTGAACCTGGACTTCATCCTCGTGCGCATCGACCTGGGCACAAAGGTATATGAGCCCTGCCGGCCCGCGGACGAACGCCTGATCGGCCCGGCCGAATGGCTGAAACGCAACAACTTCGCCCTGCACTTCGGCGTGGGATATCCTTTCTGATTCTTCGAAACGAATCAGCGACCATACTTGAATAATTAACTGATAACCCTGACATATTTCACATGCCTGTATCCAGAAAAAGGGCGGGTCTGATGACATTCATGATGTCCATGATCCTACCCGGATGCGTCGTTGTCAATCCAATGGATGATGACGCAGATGCTTATCTCCGTTTCCCTTCGGGACAGCCGACCAGCTATTCTGTCGCATCAGACGGCGATGTGCTGCGTCTGAAGTTTACAGCCATGACGGAATGGAAAGTCTCCGCCGCGTCACCCTGGTTGGTCGTCGACCCCGCGGAAGGCATGACGGGAGACTTCACCATGAATGTCGGCATAGAAAAAAACGTGAGTGAAGCAGACAGGGACGGGACGCTAACCATCGTCGCCGACCGTTTTTCCCAGGTGTTCGACATTCATCAGGAAGGGTTCGTCTATTCGCTGGACCTTTCTCCCTCAACCCTGTCCTTCTCGGAGAAAGAGGAGGAAGGAGTGCTCCGACTGAAGGCGCATGGAATGTGGTCCGTCACATCAACAGGCGCATGGTGTACAGCGACGCCCGATTCCGGAGACAGCGCTGAACAGGACGTTGTCATCCGCACCACCCGGAACATGGAGGATAAAAGACGGACCTGCGAACTGGTGTTCAAGGTCGGAGGGGTCACAAAAAGCGTCTCCGTCACGCAGGATCCCGCGGGAACCATCCTCGATGTTTCCTCGGAAACACTTGACTTTCCGTGTGAGACGGGATCAAGCTCTGTCCGTGTGTCATCCACTTCCGGTTGGACGGCTCAAAGCGATGCGGAGTGGTGTTCTGTAAATCCGGCATCCGGTTCCGGTAACCAGGAGGCTCTGACGGTGTTCGTCCAGGCAAACGACGATATTCAAGCACGAACCTGCCACATCCGGGTGGACAACGGACTGAACAGTCGGACCATCACAGTCTCCCAAGCGCCTCCGGTTATCCAAATGGAATTCTCACCGTCCACCCTTTCCTTCTCCTGCAATGACGCATCGGACATCTCCAAGTTGTCTTCCTCCGTCCGGTGGACGGCGCAAAGCGACGCGGATTGGTGTACCGTGATTCCGGCATCCGGAGGCAGTGGAACCCACAACCTGTTCATCAGTGTGAAGCGGAATGAAGCCCACAGCTCCCGTTCCTGCCACGTCACCGTTATCGCGGGGGACAAGAAAAGCACACTGACGGTTTCGCAGGAAGCAGGCGCGGAAACCCTTCGTGTTGAAAGCGGCTCGCTGGAATTCGGACATGAAAGCGAGTCCGTGTCCATCGGTGTTTATTCCAACACGGACTGGACGGTTTCCAGCAGCGAATCCTGGTGCAAGGTGTCACCTACGTCCGGCGACGGAGACAAGGAAATCACCGTTTCTGTCAGCAAGAATGCCGGTCTTTCCGCACGGTCCGCCGAAATCATGGTCCGGACGGGAGATGCGGCAAAGATGATTCCCATCACCGTCTCTCAAAAGGGAGCCCCCGAGGAGATATCGCTATCGGTGTCGACTGTAAATGCTCCGAAAGCCGGATCGGTCTGTCAGCTGACGGTCCATTCCAACGCGGAGTGGGAAGTGATGGGCGGGGAGGAATGGGTGGACCTTTCGGAAACAACCGGAAACGGAAACCGGAACATCACCCTGACCATCCATGAAAATGAATGGACGAACACGCGATCGATGGATCTGGTATTCGTCACGGAGGACCGCAACGGAATGGCCGTTCTCTCAATCAGTCAGGAGGCCGCCCTTCCATTCCTGGAGGCCGGCGGCCCGGAAGTGGCGGTCTCATGGGAAGGCGAAGCTCACACAATTCCGGTCCGCGCCAATGTGCATTGGACGGCCGGAAGTTCCGAATCCTGGTGCATCATTTCCCCGTCCGAGGGTTTCGGCGGCGGGGATTTGGAGATTGACTGTCTGGAGAACGAGGACATTTACCGGAGAGAGGCCTATGTCACACTCCGCTCCACAGATCCGGTCATGGAAGTCTCTGTCAAGGTCGTCCAGTCTCCTACGCCTGTTTATATCTCGGCATCGGATGAGAGTCCGGAATTCGACAGTACGGAATCGTCGGTACGTCTCGAAGTGTTCTCCAATTCCACATGGCAGCTGGAAGAGGGGAGCGCTTCCTGGATCAAGGTCGGCAAGACGAAAGACGGAAAAGGTGTCGACATCCATGTGGACAAGAATCCCGCGAATACAGTCCGGACCGGTTCCGTCAGGCTCAAAACCGATGTAGGGGAGGTCACCTGTGAAATCCGGGTCACCCAGAAGGGACTGTCCGGAAACGAGGGATTCGATTCCGGAGAAGAGATTAATTGGTAATGGATCAAGGGGATGATTATGAAAAGGATATTTCAATTCTTCACGGCATTGGCGGTCACTCTCGCGGGATGTGTCAGCTGCAACCCCGATGAATCGTATGAGATCGAAAACGCCCTTCCCAAGTTTTTCCGCGGGTCGACGGAGACTGGCGATACCAGGACGGAGATGGGCGACGACCTGAAGGTGTACTGGCAGGAAGACGACAGCATCTCGGTCTTCGCGGGCAGCACCACCAACTTGTGCTACGTCGTGACCGAAGGCGCCGGGGCGACGGATGCGACCTTTGTTCGGAAAGGAGCGCCTGCGGATCATTCGTCAGCGCTTACCGGACGGTATGCATTCTATCCGTACCGGGAAGAGACGACAATCAGTCCGGAAGGAATGATTTATTCCATGATTCCGGGAATCCAGGCTTTTCAGCAGGGAAGTTTCGCAAGAGGTGTCAACCCCATGATGGCTTACTCTCCCGACGCTGAAACCGACACCTTTCTCTTCTGGAATGTCTGCGGCATCCTGAAGTTCACCCTTACGGGGATGTCCGCCATCACGTCCGTATCTCTCCGTGGAAACAATGGCGAACCGCTTTCCGGCGGCTGCACCATTTCCATGGATTCCGGGAAAGCCCCCGTCATCCGGATGCTGCCGGAGGCGTCTCCGACGGTCACCATGAATTGCGGCGACGGTGTTCACCTGTCAGACGAAGCGCCCGCATCTTTTCTGTTCGTGATTCCCCCGACCGCTTTCAGCAAAGGATTGACCGTCACAGTCAAAGGCAGGGACGGCGGCGTCATGGAATGTATCCTGGACAAGCCGGTCACGGTTGAACGGAATGTGGTCGTTCCGCTTGCTCCCATCCGGTTCAAGCCAGAATACAACGACGGCTACGTTCATTTCGAGGACAAACTGTTCGAGCAGTATTGTCTCGACCGATATGACCAGAACCAGGACGGAATGATTTCCACGAGTGAGGTGGAGCATGTGACTTATTTCAGCGTGCCGGACATGATGGAGGTGACCTCTCTGACCGGGCTTGAGCATTTCGTCTCGCTTGAGTCCCTTTACTGCAGTTCATCCCAACTGCATCATCTTGACTTGCATGAGAACACTTCCATACGGACTCTGTGGCTTTCAGCGCCCTCCCTTTCATCACTCATTCTCCCCGATTCCGCTCCGCTTACGGATCTCACTCTTTACAGTGTCCAGATCGGGAGACTCGATCTGTCCCGATATCCGTCCCTGCAAAGCGTCCGTATCGATTCTTCCACGCTGGTGGAACTGACCCTGGCGGAGCATCCGTCTCTTGAGTATCTGCAATTATTTGGTTCATCGCTGACCTCCCTGGACATTTCAGGAATGCCCAAGCTGGAGCGCCTTTACAGTGATCATCCCTTGCGAGAATTCATGACATCCGAGCATCCCGTCTTGAATACGCTTAGCTTGGGGAGTTGTGAATTGGAGTCATTGGACCTGTCAGGCATGCCCGCACTGGAGAATCTGTCTTATTCCTGGGGGACCATCCGCTGCCTGGACCTGTCTAAAAATCCGAGATTAAGTTCCGTCCATTATTATGGATACAGCCTGAAAATCGTCCTGATGACCGAGAACCAGACTATTCCGGATCTATTTTTGGGATACGACGAGGTCCGGGTCATCCGGGGAAAGGTTCTTGAATCCAGTTGCGAAACACTCGAAGCGGAGAGTTGCGGTGTCGCCATGAGATTCTCCGTCATTTCCTCATCCGATTACGAGATTCTCTCCGTCCCGGACTGGGTCACGCTGGCTCCCTTCTCGAAAGATCTGCTGTCCGACGTCTATTGCGAAGTCACAGAAAACAGCAGTGAAGCCCCACGGGAGGCAGAAATCCTGTTCAGGAACGAAGATGGATGCACGTTCACTTTCAAGATTCACCAGAATGGTTCCCTCAAGGCGGACGACTGGGTTCACCGGGAATTCTACCATCGCTCCCTGATCATCTGCCACACGATGCAGGGTTGCGGTTATTCCGACAATCTGCACCCGTTGCTGTACAGTTTCATTGACGATCCGTCAGACAAAGAAAGCATCCTGATGATATATTATCCGGGCGGTTCCGAAAGAAGCATGTGCTTCAACGGAGTGGAGAAAATGATTGATATGTACCAGTTTTCATCCACGCCATCGGGCATTCTGGACGGCAGGGAGTACATCGGCCTCTTTGTCATAGACCGGGACGACATTGTCCGGATGGTGGCGGAGACCGAGAGAGACCATGCGGTCCGGACCGGTATCGAGCTTACCTCCACCGCCACGACTGACGGACTTCTCAATGTCGATGCAACGGTTTACTGCAAGAAAGAAGGCGCATACAGGCTCTGCGTATTCCTTGTGGAAGACAACATCGTCGCCTGGCAGAATGGGAAAGGCAACGATTATCTGCATCGGAACGTTGCCAAACTGGCTGTCACCGACCCCTGCGGCGACAGCTTTACGGTATCTGAAGCCAATTCGGTCCAGAAATTCTCTTTCCATGCGGCCATTCCCGCATCCTGCCGTCGTGAGAATCTCAAGATTATCGCATATACCTTGTATGAATATGGACCGCCCGCCTTCATTCACTACCCGGAGGAATCCGGTCTGGAGTATTATACCTGGAAATACGAAGGAAGCATCGTGGACAACAGCGTCACCGTGAATGTCGGCACTTATAATCCCCTGAGACTGGAGGATAAGAAGAGCGGAGGAAACGAAGACATCCATACCGGGGACAGTATCACCTTTAATTGAGCGATATCCTATGAATATACGTTATTCCATCACCCTGACCATTCTGACATCGCTGGTCGCTCTAGGCTGTCAGCGACTTCCCGAGGAAGGATTGCAGATGTCCGATTCCGGGGACTTTCATCTTCTGGAGGCGTTTCTGGAAAACGGCGCACATTCGCGAACATCCCTGGGGCAGACTCCGGACGGGTCCTACAAGGCTTTTTGGAGCGAAGATGATGACCTGGGAGTCGTCGTGGACGGAAACGGCATCGTAATCCGTTATACCCTGGAAGAGGGGGCCAACACATCCAGGGCGGTATTCAAGGGGCCCGGAAGGGGAACAACCTATGAAGCCGTCTATCCTTCCGGAATCGTCCAGTCTTATTCGAAGGGAGCCTATCATGTCGAACTCCCGCAGGTACAGCTGTATACGGAAGAATCGTTTGCGGAGAAAGCCTTTCCCATGTATGCAAAAACCACGAACGGTTCCCTTCAGTTCAAGAATCTGTGCTCTGTCCTGAAGATTACGCTCAAGGGGAAGCTCCTCGTAAACTCCGTAAAGGTTTCCTCCATGGACGAAGAGACGCCCCTGAGCGGTCCCGCCACCATCGAAAATGGAGAACTCCGTTTCACGGAAGGAGCCGAAACATCCGTCAGGCTGAACAAGATCGGAGCCCGTCTTTCCGAAACGAGAGGTTCGGATCTCTATATTGTTGTCCCGGCCCAGCGGTACCCGAAAGGGCTTGCCGTCACCATCTATACGGACTGCGGCTATGTGACGATGCGTTCCGACAGTGACTTGGTATTCGGACGATCGGAGTTGCGGGGAACGGAAATCACCGTCAACAGGCTGGACGTCGGAACCTTTCCCAGTGAAAGGCTTGTCGGCAATGGAACGGAGGAAAGTCCGTTTCTCATCAACAATCTGGCTGACTTCCTCTGCTTCAGGGACATGACACATTTCGTCCATACCTCCGAAGGGCTGTCACCCCTGTACTTCAGGATGACATCCGACATTTCACTGAACAGTGTCTGCGGTCCGGAAATCGGAAGCTGGAATCCCGTCCCGGCATTCCAGGGATTCCTGGAGGGGGACGGACATACCGTCTCAGACCTGTATATCGATACGGATGAAAGCTATTCCGCCCTGTTTTATCAAGTGGGGGCGGATCTCTACTACGAAGCTTCCGAAGAAGTCGGAACCATCAGGAATCTGACCGTAGAAGGTATTGTCAGAAACAGCAATGCCAACTATGTAAACGCTGCGATCATCGCCGCCAGATCCAGCCGCGGCATCTTCATTCGCTGTGTCTCCAAAGGAGAAGTCCAGACTACGGGATACTCTTATGCGGGAGGTATTGTCGGCTATGCCAATCATTCTTATTCCTATAACGACCAGAGCCTGACATCCCTGATGGACGGATGCCGGAATGAAGCGGATATCATTTCCGGCTTTTCCGCCGGAGGCATCATCGGGTACATATACTCCGGTTCGGGCAGCAAGGATTCCGTCATCATCCGCAACTGCGAAAACTGGGGGGACATCTCCCTGGTAGAAGATGAATACCGCTATGCCGGAGGAATCGCCGGTTTTGCCACAAATGAGGGGTCGAATGAACTTCGGATCTACAATTGCTTCAATGCCGGAACCGTTTCAGCGAATTACGGAAGAGGGGTTCCCGCCGGAATCGTTTCCTCTTTCCCCCCGAACGGTATTCTGGTCAACTGCTACAATTTTGGTGAAATCGTCTCCACCGGTGTGCTTGCCGGAATTGCCGGTGTAAATGAAGGTGTCGTCCAGAATTGCTACAACGCGGGTCTCCTCGGAACCGGCTCACCGGATGATTATGACCTCGCTTCGATTGCTTACCGGAACCGCAATGTAACAGAGCATTGCTACTGGTTATATGATGAAGCGGCCGGTCTGGGGACAGAACCGGGCGTCGTCTATCCGGATTCTCCCGTCACCGGTCTGCAATCCATGACGAAGGCGAGGATGCAGGGGGACGACCTGCCGGACATGCTCAATGGATGGGTGGACGCATACTCCGGTCCGATTCCGGACCTGTGCCATTGGATCAGGCTCGAAGGGGCGCCTTTCCCGCTGCTTGCTTTTGAAAAGGAAGCCCATTCTCCGGACTGGGACGATGAAGATGTTTTCCATTTGGACAAAAACGAGTTCCTGGTCGATGCGGACGGCGGAACCGTAAAAATGACCGTCGCCTCCGGTTCAGAATACTCTTTGGTGTCCATCCCAGAATGGGTCACCATTCTGGAGACAAGGAGCGTTCTCCATTATGACCACGAGTTCTATGTGCTGCCCAATCCGGATACGGTGGAAAGGGAGGGGAGCATCGTGTTCAAAAACGCCTCCGGAATGGAAATCACCGCCCATGTCCGGCAGAAAGCGGCTGGCGTTTATTATTCGGAAGACTTCAGCCGGGACGGACACGTAACCGTCCTTCAGGACGCTGTCATAGGGGCGGGCGTCGACCTCGTGCTGATGGGTGACGGATTCTCGGACCGGCTTGTCCGGGACGGAAGCTATGGGTATCATGCCCGCCTGGCCATGGAGAGTTTCTTCGAAGAAGAGCCCTTCAAGTCCTATCGTCATCTCTTCAACGTCTACCAGGTGGATGTCATCTCCGAAAACGAGGGATATGAACCCGGTGGTCATACCGCCTTGGAAGGGACCTTCGGAGAAGGAACAAAGGTGGGCGGCAACATCAACACGGTCGAATCCTATGTCCGGAAAGCCATTCCTGCGGAGAGGATGGATGACGTGGTGGTGGTAGTGTTCATGAATTCACACCGATATGCCGGAACCTGCTACTTCTTCAGTCCGTCCGACGACTGCGATTATGGCGGAGGGACGGGAATCGCTTTCTGTCCCATAGGTCCGGACGAAACGACCTTCGGGGAGGTCGTCCGCCATGAAGCGGGCGGTCACGGCTTCGGGAAACTGGGAGATGAGTATGGAGGGAACGGCCCCATCCCTGAGTCGGAAGCGCTGCGGGCCGACAACCTCTTCGGCCGCTATGGCTGGTACGGCAACGTGGACTTCATCCGGGATCCGGCTTTCGTCCGCTGGGCGGACTTCATCTACGACACACGCTACTCGGAAGAGAAAATCGGGATCTACGAGGGAGGATTCACTTTTGACCAGGGCGTTTTCCGGCCTTCGGAGAACAGCATCATGCGGTATAACACGGGTGGATTCAACGCTCCTTCCAGAAAAGCCATCTGGTACAAGATACACCGGCTGGCCTACGGTGCGGAGTGGATCTATGATTTCGAAAACTTCGTACGTTACGATACGGGTGTTTCTGCGGCCCGTTCTTCCGCAAGACGGAAAGCGGCGGGCCGGACGGCAGATCGTCCATTTGTCCCTCTTGGCGAGCCCGTCATCATTGATAAGCCTTTTTCATCCATCAAGTAACATTGCAGAATAGAATCATTGTCATGAAACATACGCATACACTTTCCCCATCTTTTCTCAGAGTCATCGCCCGGGGTATCGTTTCACTGTCAGTCATCTGCTCTTTTACGTCCTGTGACAAGAAAAAGGATGATCCTGCCGGCGGAACCGAAGAAAACAAAGGTGTGACCTCCTCCGAAGCGCTCAAGATGTATCAGGACGCGTCCGACCTGTTCAGGGGAGAAGAGAAACAGGACCTTGAAAAAGCGTTCAAACTGTTCGAAGAAGCGGCCAAGGCCGGTTGCGACAGCGCCCAGACGGGGCTGGCCGTATGTTATGAATATGGCATCGGAACCAGCCAGAACATGCAGAAGGCGAAGGAGTGGTATAAGAAATCCGCCATGCGGGGCAACAAGGAGTCAGAACGAAAACTGGTAGTTCTGGAGAAATCCCAGTCAAGAATCCTGCTGCCGAAAGGGTATTCCACTCCTCTGTACAAACTGTACATCGTAGGCGGAGACAACACCCTCAGGCTTGTCAACGGCGACGGATCGTTCTACAGTGACCAAAGCCTGGTCTTAGTTTACAACAAGGAGAAGAACCCCGTTTTCTTCAGCTTCAGGAGCATGCAGGCGGAACAGATGTCGGACCCTTTGGAACTGAGTGCCAAAGAAACCGCAGAATCGATCCTCCTTCTGACCATTCCTTATGCCACGCAAATGGAGAAGTCCGCCTATGTGGGTTATCTGAAACAAATCGCGGCCTCACTTCCGGAAACGGATGCGCTCGCCAGTGCAATTGATGCGTCTGTCCTCAAGAATGGCGCCTTGGTGTTTGAGGACATCCGGCCGGCCGTCGCCAAAGCGTCCCGGAGAATTGCGGAAATACTGGGCTATGCCGAAATGCCGGACCTTCTCCAAGCAGCCGGACAAGCCGCTCACTCCGCCAGAAAACCGGTTGCGGCCGCCGCAAGCAACGTTCAAACCCAGGATTACGGCGGCATTCCCGTCTTCCGCAGTGCGGGCGAATCGGACGAATCTCTGTTCAAACCGGAAGTCGCCTGGAATCAATACTTCGACGGAGGCAACGTGAAAACCCTTGTCAATGATTATTATTCTTATTACGATAAGAAGTGGACGGTGACAGTTCTGAACAAACTGCCTTTGTACTTTGCCCTGAAAAGAGGGCGGATCACCGAGAAAGGAGAAGAAATCGACGATCCCGGCATCATTGATTTCGACTGCATCGTTCCTCCCTTGAACTCCTCCCATTATTTCGATCTCCTCGGAGTGAACGGAATGAATGAGGCGATTGAGACTTATAAGGATTTTTTCAACGATCTCACAGTGCGATGGAAAGGAGAAGACAAGGACAATCTAAGATTCGGTTACGAAGAAGGGACCATCCAAATGCCCCTGAACAGCGATTCGGAGATTCTCTGGGTCTGTTCGTCGGACATGCTGCCGAATCTGGAATACTACTCGTTGTATCAGCTTATTGTCAAACCGGTTCTCAAGATCGCCCTGGGAAATATAGGCGTATCGGTTCTGGAGGCGATGTTCCCCATTTTTCTGGACAACATCGACGAAATAGAATACAGGGACGCGATCCGGAAAATCAAGAATGAAGGGATGACGGCACTGCCGGGTTTGCTGAATGTCCTTCTGAACACCGTGCGTGGTATGTTTTACGATATCACAACTCCGGGGCCCGCCATGGCGGAAATGGTGGAAGAAATCGTTAAACTCTTTCCCGGGGGGGTGGCTGACTCGACATTTGATGCCGCTTTGCATTTGATTACAACCATGTTCGCCTGTTTCGAGGGCGCCGAAATTGCGGCAAACTTTACCTTATGGATTATTGACGAGGACTATTATAACTCTTACAATGTGGGTTTCATCACACACCCGCATGGTCTTCCTTCCGATTTGAATGCGGTGGACATGGGCCTTCCCGTAAAATGGGCGAACATGAATCTCGGGGCCGGCAGCATCCAGGGATCCGGTTTGAAGTATGCCTGGGGGCACCGTTACCCGGATGCGGCTTTCTCCTGGTCCAACTATCAATTCGGCGACAGCCCTTCCTCCATCTTCCGCTATAATGAAGATGACCAAAGGACTGTCCTCGACAAGGATCATGATGCGGCCACCGCACTTTGGGGTGACAAATGGAGAATGCCCACCCGGGAAGACTACGAGGAGCTGCTGGAAAACAGTACGCTCTCCCATACGACATACAAAGGCGTCAAAGTCCTCGCCATCACGTCCAGGATAACCCGCAATACCATCTATCTCCCCGCTGCAGGATCATCGTTGAACCCCGGTGACCGTATGGGGAGTTACTGGACTTCCACCCGGAATGAACCGGACTGTGCCACCGCTTACGCCCTCTCTTTTGACGAATCATCCGGTCATCGTTTGTCCGCCGACGACAATTTGAGGTTTCTGGGCTACAGCATCCGTCCCGTCAGGGAGCCCGACATGCCGTTCATGGTCATGTTTTCTGACATCATTGATTTTTATAATGTCAGGGTCGGAGATACTTACTCCAGTGATGTCACCATTTGTAACGAAGGTGACGGCGATCTGGAAATCACATTCATCAAAAAAACCAACAGCAATCGCTTTACGATCAACCGGGAGTTCAACAAGAAGTACATTGTTTCCCCCTCGGGTCGTTTTCCCGTAACATTCACGTACCAGGCTCCTCCCCGCATTGCGAATATGATCCTTGAGGGCATGCATGTCTCTCTGAAGACGAACTGCAAGGGAAAGGAGGACCAGACCATTTCCATTTATGCGCATTTTTCCAATTCGGAACCGACGGATCCTTCGGAGGCGGTTGACCTGAATCTTTCCGTGAAGTGGGCACCATGCAATGTCGGCGCCCTGGTTCCCGAAGCGGTCGGGAGCTACATCGCATGGGGGGAATGCGAACCGAAGGGCCAGTATGTCTGGAACACTTACAAGTATTGCTCCGGTTCCCAGACAAACATCAACAAGTATTACCCCCGTGATGGTCTTGTCTCCCTGGAGCTTACGGATGATCCTGCCAGAAGTGCCATGAAGGGCGGCTGGAGAATGCCAACCAGGGCGGAATTCGAGGAACTTCTTTACGGGTGTGACTGGTCAGAGATCACCGCCTATAACGGAGCCAGAGGTCGTTTTGCCTATAACAGGAAAGATCATTCCAAATTCATTTTCCTCCCCTATGCCGGACAGATGTTCAATCAGACTTCGGAGATGTTTGATGAAAAAGCACGCTATTGGACATCCGATCTTTTCTCCGAGTACAAGAACGCGTATGCTTTCTCCGTGGGAGAGACCGGTGATGTCGCCTTTGTCGGTGCTCCGAGAGCCTATGGACTTCCCGTGCGAGGCGTTCTCCCTACGGACAACATCCTTGTGACCGGCATCAGGCTGGACAAGACCAATGCCAGTGTTCCGGTAGGGGAGACCCTGTCCCTGACCGCGACGGTTCTTCCCGTCGAGGCCGCCAACCGGGAAGTCACCTGGTCTTCATCTGACATCTCCGTCGCGACGGTGAACAGGAACGGAACTGTCAGAGGTGTCAAGGAAGGGAAAGCCATCATTACGGCAACCACCGCGGAAGGCGGGTTCAAGGCGTCCTGCGTCATGACAGTCGTTCCTTTTGAATCGGATTTCACCGCCGTCGACATGGGCTTCCCCAGCGGAATCAGATGGGCCAACTGCAATCTGGGCGCTGCAAGCAAGGAAAGAATCGGCGGCCACTATGCCTGGGGCGATATTTCCGCCGACAAGGGCGGTTACTCCTGGAGCAACTATCGGTTCGGCACCAGTTCGGCACTCACGAAATACTGCTGCAATTCCGAGCTGGGAAAGAACGGCTTCACGGACAACAAGTACATCCTGGAATCCGGAGATGATGCGGCAACGGTGGAACTCAAAGGAAACTGGCGGATGCCTTCCCTTGAAGACGTCCGGGAACTGATTGACAACAGCATCGTTGAACAAAAGACGGAGAAGGGTGTCCAAGGACTCCAGTTCACCAGCAAGTACAACGGGAAAGTCCTGTTCCTGCCTTTCGGGGGAGAAGCCTCCGCGAGCAGTTCGTCCATCGGTTATTACTGGACGGCCGACCTGGCCGCTTCGTATTCCTATGCCAGCATGTCCAACCGGGCGGGCAGCCTGATATTGTCATCCTCCGGTGCGAGAACGGGATCGCTGGACCGTTACAGAGGGTTCCTGGTCAGACCGGTTCTGGGGGCTCGGGACGCGTCGCCGTATCCGGTGATCAATGCCTCGTCCCTTGTCAAATTTGAAACGCCGACGGTGGTCAACGAGACGTCGGCCAAAGCTTACCTGATCAAGAATTCCGGCAGCCAGCCGCTTGTGATATCCAATATCAAATGTCCGGCCAACTTCAAGGTCAGCAAGTCTTCCCTGACTATTCCCGCCTGGGGCAGCAGCTCCATCGACGTGTATTTCACGCCTACGATGTCCGCGACTTACACCCAGGAAATGGAAATCATATCGAACGCGCTCGGCGGAAACTTTGTCGTCACCTTGACCGGCACGGGGCAGAAGGCCAACCCTCCTCTCATTCTGGTCAGCCCGACCACCCTGGACTTCGGAACGGTCCGGTTCGGAGACAGCACGACACTCCCGCTGATCATCTCCAACAAAGGCGGAAGCGACTTGACGGTCATCGTCAACAACTTGCCCGGGGATTTCAAGACTGACTGGGAAATGAAGACCATCGCACCCAACAAGCATGAAATCCTTAATGTCACCTTCAATCCGTCCCTGGTGAAAACCTATGACGCAGTGTTCAAGCTGATCTCCGATGCCGCCAATACTCCCAGTACGACAATTTCCCTGAAAGGCAGCGTCTCCGCCCAGAGTGAGACGGTTTCCCTGACGGTCACACCCGCCCGGATCGATTTCCCCAACCTGTATCCGGGTCAGTCTGTCGAGAAACTCGTCACCGTCACCAATACCGGAAATGCGGACCTCCGGATAACGGACGTCAGTATATCCGGCGCAGGCGTCTTCAGAGCCGATGTCAAGACAGCCGTCCTGAAACCGGGATACAGCAAAACCGTATGTGTCACTTTCGCTCCGACGGATGTAGGTTCGTACTCCGAGAGCCTGTGCGTCCGGTCAAACGCCAGCCTCAGCCAGGATCAGAAGAAATACGTCGTTCTGAGCGGAGTGTGTGTATCATCTCCCATGAGCGATGCTGAGACCATCGCCTATCGGGAGTATTCCGGCAATGTCTATTGGATCAAGCGGCTCGTGGACAAGAACTACTTCCGGATCAACGCCGACGGCGATACTTTTTACAAGACGCAATACAGCGTCCAGTTCAATGGAAATGAATCTTCGCTTCCCAACAGTTTCTTCGCCAAAGGAACGTATGACAAGGATGCCGTCGGACCTTGCATGGCCATAGACAGAAGTGAAAACGTCGCTTATGTCTTTGTGCTTGAAAAGAGCGGCGGAAACGACGACAACGGAATGAGCGGATACATCTATACGATCCGGAACGGCTCGATCATGAAGAGCACCCTGTTCACCAGCCGAAACTTCGGATGGTATCCCTATTTCAGCTGGTCTGACAACCGACTGACCTTGAACTCGTATGCCCCGGATTCGGGAATCGTCATCAAGGCGGCCTATGATCCGACCTGCAGCGACTGGGTTTTATCCTCGGGAGGCAGCATCTCAAAAAGCACGGCGCAATCGCGGAAGGCTTCCAGCCAGATTATTTACATTTATTGAAAATAACGGATGCTGACACGACTTACTTTTTACCATAATACTTCGGCCAGCAGGCCTCCAGATAGGCGCGGAGAACGTTCTCGTGCCGGTTGTCCTGCGGTTCATAGAAAACGGTCCCCTTGATCTCCTCGGGAAGGAACTCCATGTCGGCGAAGTGCCCGGGGAAATCGTGGGCGTACTTGTAGCCGTCACTGTAATTGAGGTCCTTCATCAGTTGCGTAGGCGCGTTGCGGATGGGGAGGGGCACCGGCAGATTACCGGTTTCCCGGACGAAAGCCAGAGCTTTCTCGATCGCCATGTAAGAACCGTTGCTCTTTGGGGAGGAGGCCAGATAGACCGTCGTCTCAGCCAGAGGGATCCGTCCCTCGGGCATGCCGATTTTGGAGACCACCTCAAAGCAGGCGTTTGCCAACAGGAGGGCGTTCGGATTCGCGAGCCCCACATCCTCGGAGGCGGACAGGCACAGCCGGCGGGCGATGAAGAGCGGATCCTCTCCGCCGTCGATCATGCGCGCCAGATAATAGACGGCGGCGTTCGGATCGGAGCCCCGGATACTCTTGATGAAGGCGGAGATGATGTCGTAATGCATCTCACCGTCCTTGTCATACATCGCCATGTTCTCCTGGATGCTCTCGGTGACCGTCTTGTTGTCGATGACGATGGGGGAGCGGCCCGCAAAAGCGTCGACCACGATCTCCAGTACATTCAGCAGCTTGCGGGCGTCACCGCCGCTGTAGCGCATCAAAGCCTCGGTTTCCTCCACCCGGATGTCCTGGTCCTTCAGGAGGACATCCTCTTTCAGAGCCCGGTCCAGAAGCACCTTCAAATCATCCCGTTCCAAGGATTTCAGGACAAAAACCTGACAACGGGACAGCAAGGGGGTGATGACCTCGAAGGAGGGATTCTCGGTGGTGGCGCCGATCAGGACGATAGTCCCCGTTTCCACGGCCCCGAGCAGCGCGTCCTGCTGGGCCTTGTTGAAACGGTGAATTTCATCGATGAAGAGCACGGGAGCGCCGCGCTGGTTGAAAAGGCCGGTCGAACGCGCCTTGTCGAAGACCTCCCGGACATCCTTGACGCCGGAAGTGACGGCGGACAGGGTGTAGAACTCCCGGTCCATCGTCTCGGCGATGATATGGGCCAATGTCGTCTTGCCCACGCCCGGAGGCCCCCAGAGGATGAACGACGAGAGGTTGCCGCTCTCGATCATCTTCCGCAGGACGCAGCCTTCGCCCACCAGATGCCGCTGGCCCACATACTGGTCCAGCGATTTCGGACGCATCCGTTCCGGCAGGGGAGGGAGCATGGAACTTGACGCGGACATCGGCTATATCTCCTTGCTGAAGACGCGCCGGCGGCGCTTGAATTCCTTCCTGTACTGGTTCCAGAGGTTCTGGACGCTGGTGTTGCTCTCCATCTCGGCGTTGGATTCCCCATACTTGAAGCCGTTCTTGATGAGCTGCGGAATGAGTTCGTTGAACAGCATCACATGGACACCCTTGTTGCGGTATTCGGGGTCCACCGCGATTAGCAGCAGCTCCAGGGCGTCCTCATACTTCCAGTACATGGAGCGCAGGAGACGATACCAGCCCGTCGGAAACAGATATCCCTTGCTCTTGAGGACGGCGTTGGCGATGGAGGGCATCGACACGCTGAAAGCCACCAGCTTGCCGGCGGCGTCTTCCACGACCGTGAGGAAATTGAGATCCAGCAGGCCCAGATAGGTCTTGACATAGGACTGCATCACGTCTTCGGGCATGACCGTGAAGTCATACAGGTCACAGTAGGTGCGGTTCACCAGTTCAAAGACCTTGGTCCCGTAGTCTTCCTCCCGGACGATCTTCCGGGTGATTTTCCGGATATGCAGGCCGTAACGTTCGGAGACGATGGCTGCCATGCGGGTCACCTTTTCAGGCACCTCTTCGGGAACGAAGATCCGGTACTCCAGCCAGTCATTGGCCTTGCCGAAGCCCAGCGCTTCGAAATGCTCCGCGTAATAGGGATAATTGTACCGGAGGGCAAAGGAGCTGACATCGTCGAACCCCTCCACGACGCAGCCCTCGCTGTCGAAGTCCGTGAATCCGAGCGGACCGGAGATCTGCGTCATTCCGTGCTTCTTTCCGAAAGCGATGACCGCTTCAATCAGGGCGCGGGAGACTTCCTTGTCGTCGATGAAATCGATCCAGCCGAAACGGACTTCGGCATGCTTCCAGTCGCGGTTCGCAATTTCGTTGATGATGGCGATCACACGGCCCACAATTTTCCCCTTCTCATTGTAAGCCAAGTACTTCTCCGACTTGGAATACTTGCCCATGGGGTTTTTGGACACGTCCAGCGTGGACATTTCGTCCATGTAGATGCCCGGAACGTAATAGGGGCAGTCCTTATACAGCTTCAGCGGGAACTTCACGAACGCGCGCAAATCCCTGCGGCTTTCAACGGTCTTGATGGTTATAGGCATAGGTCAAAGGTCACGTAAAACGTTGCAAAGGTAGTCAAATAATCCGTTATCTGTACCAGTATCGCCGCGCATAGTCCAGGCAGGTGCGGCCAAAGGCCAGATTAAGACCGACGTAGAGATTCAGCTTCATCTGGTCGCGAGGAAGGACAGCATGCTGTCGGATGAATGACGGGACCGCCGCGTCCTTCAAGAGGGGAGCCATGCTCACACAATAGAAGGGGAGATAATCGCATCCGACCATCAAATTGACTCCGCCGGGATGCAGATTGAGCGCGAAACCGATGCTTTGCCCCAATCGGTTGAGCGTCGTTCCGGTGGACAAGCTGAGGAAATCCAGCGGATTCCAGTTCAGTGAGATCCGTCCGGTCTGACGTCCGTAACCGGAGCCTGTCCGTCCCGAATAGAGGGCGCCCAGGCTCAGACGGTCATAAAACGGCATCCGGAATTCGGCGCCCAGGTAGATCTGAAACGGAAGCATCTCGAAAGCGGCGCCAGTTACAGCGGCGTTCTTGTTGAAGCGGAATACGCCGGACAGACCGTTCAGCGCCTCGTCAAATTCAGCGGACCAATCCTCGGATCCGGATTCACCGCTCTCAGAAGGAGCCCAGGTATAGGAGGAAGCCGGTGAGACGAATTGAATCTCCCGGTTCCAACGGATCGCACCTATATCCAACAGAGATGCGGAAAGGGTCAAGTACGGAAGGACATTCCAGCTCGCTCCAAGATCGACGGCTCCGCCGAAACCGGCGGGGCCCCAGTCGTTGCCGTTCAATTTGATGGAGGCGGGATCGGGGTTTCCGCTTTCGTCCAAAGAATAAGTAAGGGAAGGGGAGGAGGCATACAGATAGCTCTGCGCCTGGACCTCCCATCGATCATTGGACATGGCAAGTTTCATGTTCCGAGCCAGCGTATTCACTTCCAAGGCTCCCAGGAGCGCTTTAACGCGGAATCCGATGTTAAACACATCGTCAAAATTCTTGGACCAGCCGAAAGCCGCCTCCGCAAACGTCTGCGAACGGAGTCCGAGTCCGGAGAAATCGTACTGATTCCGGGTTTCACCACCTTCTTTCAAGAAACTGAACACATCATAGGGAACGGCCAGAGAGTTCAGGGAGCGCACGTTGAAATCCAGGGTGTAAAACCGGTCTCCGGCCCAGAATCCCAGCGTAAGAAGATTGACGCGGGCGTCTTCGTCGAAAGTATTGCGCGACTTGATTTTCCGAAGAAACTCAGCCGCATTGACACGGTCATTCAGGAAGGTATAAAGATGACCGTCCGAAACATCCGAATACAACAAGGTGCTGAAGCCCAGATTGCTCCAAGTCCCAAGGCCCGTCTGGCCCAAGGCGAGGGAGAAGATGTTCCGTTCACTCTGGAACGCGGGGTTCATGCGGAAAGCATAAGGATTGCCACCCAGGAAATACCCGGTTTCCAGGTCCTGGGCGGACACTCCGGACTGGAGGAAGAGCAGCAGGACGGTGACAAGGACAGATAGTTTTTTCATGGTCGGGATTATTATTTTTCCGGTTCATCCAGCTTGACCTGGATGCCGTCCGGAAGTTCAAGATACAGGTTGCTGAACCGGATGACCTGGGAGCGGTTGAAATGGACGCCCGCCAGCGCCGGTTTAGAAGAAGCGGCCAAAGTGAGAACAAGGCTCTTGAAACGAAGGTCGCCGGAGGTTGTCAGATTCAGGCAGAGTGGAGTGCTGGAGCCTCCCGGAACGGACACGGTGCCGGAATCAAAGAACTGGATGGAGTCGATGCGGTTTCCATCACCGTCCAGGGGATACAGGTCGACCGTGAAGTCCAGCGGGATCGTATTTTCGACATCGAGATGGAGTGCCGCCTTCTTCAGGCCTACCTGATCGAGGTTCAGTTCGGCCTCGAGCGGGGCGGACACTTTGAAATGCGAGTTTTCGGAGAAGGAAATCGGCGACCGGACGGATGCCTGGCAAGTGAGATCGTAGACAACACCGGCTTTCACCAAAGCCAGCTGGTCATCCGTGGCATATACATCCAACGCACTGATTCTGAATTCATCCGGAACGGGAGAAAGCAGATTTCCCAATTCCGGAACCCAGATGGAGCCCGGGGTCCCGTCGGGATGCTCACTCAGGACATAATCGGTATTCCCATACGGAACTAACAGATTTTCAACAAGATAACTCCGTTGAAGAGACCCGTTTCGGAACGTTTCCAATCGGCTGGATACCGTAAAATCAGCCGGAATGCCGCTGTCGATGGACAGTCCGAGCTTCATTTCGGACAAGTCCGGCTCGACATGCTGTCCGTCCGACGAAAGGAAATCCGGGACGCCGCCGAAGGAATAAGTCTCCGGCTCATAACCGGTGGGAATCTGACCGCCGGTAACTTCCGGGGGAATCATGACACTCATTTCGACCGGATCCAGATCGAAAGAGATGAGATAATCACCGTTCTCATCGACGACGATGTACGGAAAGCCATCCAAGTCGAGAATGTCCGCCAATGAAATCGGCGGCGGACTGGGAACGGGAAAAGTGGCGCCCTTGAGAAGCGTGATTTCCGTGTCGAGGTTTGAAAGATCGTAAAGCGGATCGACTTTGCAGCCCGTAGCAGCGCAACAAAAGACGAGCAAAGTTCCGGTCAGAATCAAATTCCGTTTTTTCATGGATAATACATTTCCAATACATGCAAATGTACTAATTTTTCTTCGAAATCGTATGAAGGCAGCTCCCCCGACTGTTTCGCTCATTTTGTTACACAATTTATATTATGATAACTAATTGAAATGGGAAAAACTCCCCCGCGGAAAGGAAAACAAGATGAGGTTTCATTTCTGAGCGAATTTAAGTATATTTGTATTTCGTAAGAGATAAAGGAATGAGCAGGAAAAGAGTCGACCTGAAACTGGAGAACGTGACCATCGAAGCCGTCGCGGCGGAAGGCAAAGCCCTGGCGCGTGTGGACGGGATGGTAGTCTTCGTCGATTTCGCCGTTCCCGGCGATGTCGTGGACATCCAGGTGTTCAGGAAAAAGAAGAATTATATGGAAGGATTCATCTCCCGGATGATCCAGCCTTCTCCGAATCGGCTCGAGGCGTTCTGCGAGCATTTTGGCGTATGCGGCGGATGCCGCTGGCAGCCGCTGCCTTACGAGATGCAGTTGGAAGCCAAACGGCAGCAAGTGTACGACCAACTGGTCCGGATCGGCCATCTGGAGGTGCCTGAAATCAGGCCGACACTCCCCTCTCCGCGTACGAAATATTATCGTAACAAATTGGAATTCAGTGCTTCCAGCAAGCGTTGGGTGCTCCAGGGAGAGGATCCGGAGGCCATTCCGGAGAACGACAGGATGGGACTGGGATTCCATGTCGGCAAGTTCTTCGACAAGGTCCTGGACATCAGACAATGCCATCTCCAGCCGGAACCGTCGAATGCTATCCGCTTGTTTATCAAGAAGTTCTGCATCGAAAACGGCTACGAATTCTACAATATCCGCGAAAATCGGGGATATTTCCGCAACATGTTCGTCCGGACGACGGAAGCGGGCGCGGTGATGCTCATCCTATGCTTCGCCTATGAGGATGCGGAACGGCGCACCGCCCTCCTGGACGCCGTGGCGGCCGAATTCCCGCAGATCACCTCCCTCTGGTACGTCATCAACGAGAAGATGAACGATTCCATCGGCGACCAGTACCCGGTCCTTTACAAAGGCGACGAGGCCATCTACGAGGAAATGGAGGGGCTGCGGTTCAAAATCGGCCCGAAATCCTTCTATCAGACGAATTCCCTGCAGGCATACCGCCTGTATTCCGTCGCGCGTGAGTTCGCCGCCCTGACCGGCGGCGAGGTGGTCTACGACTTGTACACCGGCACGGGGACGATCGCCCAGTTCGTCTCCCGCCAGGCCGCAAAAGTCATCGGAATAGAATATGTTCCGGAAGCCATCCGGGACGCGGAAGCCAATGCCGCCGCCAACGGAATCACCAACTGCGAATTCTTCGCCGGCGACATGAAAGACGTCCTGAACGACCGGTTCGTCGCCCGGCACGGAAAACCCGACGTGGTCATCCTGGACCCGCCCCGCGCAGGCATCCATCCCGACGTGGCGAAAGTCATCCTGAACGCGGCTCCCGACCGCATGGTCTATGTCAGCTGCAATCCGGCCTCCCAAGCCCGTGACCTCGCCATCCTCTGCTCAGACTATGAAATTACGGCGGTTCAGCCCGTCGACATGTTCCCGCACACGATGCATGTGGAAAACGTGTGCGCGCTTAAACGAAAAATGAAATGATCTGGTTGCAAGTCCTTCTGCTCTTCGTCGGTCTCGCCCTCATCGTATTCGGGGCGGACTGGCTCGTGGACGGAGCCTCCGGCATCGCCCGGCGCTTCGGCCTGAGCGAGTTCGTCATCGGCCTCACGATTGTCGGAATGGGTACGTCGGCCCCGGAAATGGTCGTCAGCTTCATCGGCGCCATCCAAGGCAACGCGGACATCGCCATCGGCAACGTCGTGGGCTCCAACATCATGAACACATTGCTGATCCTGGGGCTCACGGCTCTCATTCTCCCGATGGCCATCAAACCGGCCAACAACAAGATTGACATTCCCATCTACATCGGGATCACGGTCCTTTTGGTTCTGCTCGGCCTAGAACAAACCATCTTCCACATCGGAACGGACGGTCTCAGCCGCTGGGACGGCGGAATCCTCCTCGCCCTCTTCATCGGATACATGATACTGAGCTTCAAGAAGAACAAGCCGGAAGAAGAAGGTGACTCCCCCGCCAAGAAACGTAGCATAGGGCTCTGCCTGCTGATGATCGCCGCAGGCATTGCAGGGCTCGCTTTCGGCGGCAATCTGTTCGTCAACAACGCGACGGAATTGGCCCGTTCCCTCGGTGTAAGCGACAAGTTCATCGCCATCACCATCCTGGCCGGCGGGACATCGATGCCGGAACTGGCCACCTGCATCGTGGCCGCATTCAAGAAGAAGGGGCAGCTCGCCCTCGGCAACATCATCGGCTCCAACGTGTTCAACATCCTGCTGATTCTAGGCGGTTCCGCGCTCATTCGCCCCCTGTCCTTCGAGCACATCACCTTTGTGGACCTCGGCGTCCTCGTGGTCAGCGCCGTCTCGCTGCTGACGGCAGGTTTTTTCTTCCGCAAGCGGGAGATCGACCGGCTGGACGCTGCACTCTACCTGCTCATCTGGGCAGCCTATATGGCATATTTAATCATAAAACTATAGTGTCATGTTGATTCATCTCCTCCAATCCGCCCCCGCCATCGATGCGGAGAAATTCTCCGCCGACACCCTCGTCGCAAAGGGAAGCCAGATCGTGGAAACCATCCGCACCACGCCTGCGGACCAGCTGCTGCAAGGAACCTTGTCTTCCGTCGCCAAGTTCGGTCTCAAGGTGCTGCTCGCCCTCGCCATCTACGTCGTCGGCGCCTGGCTCATCCGCAAGACCAAGAATCTCATCGCGAAAGCTTTTGAAAAGAAGAAATCCGATTCCACGCTTTCTTCTTTCATCCAGAGCCTGGTGAGCGCCGTCTTGTGGATTGTTCTGATCCTCTCCATGGTCGGCACCCTCGGAATCAACACCACTTCCATCGCCGCCCTGCTGGCAGCCGGCGGCATGGCCATCGGCATGGCGATGAGCGGAACGGTCCAGAATTTCGCCGGCGGCATCATCCTGCTGGCCTTCAAGCCTTTCAAGGTCGATGACTACATCAAGGTGCAAGGATTCTTCGGCCGGGTGTCCGAAATCACGATCGCCCATACGAAACTGATTACCACGGACAACCGGGAGATCATCATCCCCAACGGCGCCATCTCCACCGACGTCATCGACAACTACACCCGCCCGACTCCCCAGCGTCTCAGTTGCAAATTCAACGTTCCGTACGGCACCGATTTCGACCAGGTCAAGGACATCCTGCTGGACTTGGTCAAGCAGCAGCCGCTAATCCTGAGCAAGGAAACCGGAGCGAAGAACCCGAAAGTCTATGTGGATGAATTGAACGACAGCGCCGTCAGGATCAAACTCCGCGTATGGATCGAAGGCAAGAACTACAAGAAAATCGAGCATTGGCTCAACGAGAACATCTACCGGGAACTCCCCAAGCACGGCATCAACTTCCCGTTCCCGCAGCTGGATGTGCATATGAAGAACGAGTAGAAGAAAAAAAGCGGTTTCGGAATCCGAAACCGTTTTTTTATTCTTCCGCGAACTTTTCCTTCATCATCACGGGATTTCCGTAGATGCGGAGGAAGATGTCACGCAGGTCCGCCCGGTTCAGCGTAGGTTCGACCTGGTCCAGCTGGTGCTCGGTGAATCCGATGAATTCCTCCATCTCCTGCTGGGTGTACCGGTCGGCATATTTATAGGTGTGGTTGGCCAGGTCATAAGCGATGTAGTTCGTATTCCACAGCTTGTAGCCGTTGATGACACGGACGTCCACGGCGTGGCGGATCAGCTGATAGCGGTCGTTCTTGTCGCATTCGGAGGCGGCGCGGATTTCATCTTCGGTGAGCGGATCACCAAAATTCAGATGTACGTTGCCCTTCCACTGCTTGATGCCCAACATGATGCTCTGGAGGTCTTCGTTCTCCGTCTTGACATACTTCTGCGTGCGGGAGATGAGAATTTCGCGGGCCTTCAGGATGTCGCAGGGCTCGTATTCATAGGAGATGCTGAGCGGAATGATGTTCAGTTCCAGGAAGTTCTGCACGAAATCCTTGGTTCCGCTCATGTCGAACATCTTCAGGAGGCCCTGCTCGGTGACGTCGACGCCGTCCTTCGTCCTTCCC
>JAEEGF010279464.1_pt1 | contig 24462 bp, 15 predicted proteins | sample 9134171 | NCBI WGS metagenome assembly JAEEGF01 (sample SAMN16246542, study PRJNA631951) | gut metagenome | biome: gut microbiome; feature: rumen; material: AP-attached | host: Bos | place: Iran: Karaj | collected 2018-10
AGATGAAAATTACATTTGATTGCCCTGATAAAATCAATGGCGTCATGACTATGGTCATCGAGCCCGCCGACTATCAGGAGAAGGTTGAGAAGACACTGAAAGACTATCGTAAGAAGGCCCAGGTGCCCGGTTTCCGTCCGGGTCAGGTACCCATGGGAATGATCAAGCGTCAGTATGGTACCGCCGTGAAGGTGGAGGAAGTGAACCGCCTGATCAGCGAGAAGCTCTATGGCTATATCCAGGAGAACAAGATCCAGATGCTGGGTGAGCCCCTGCCGAACCAGGAGAAGCAGAAGCCCCAGGATTTTGAGAAGGATGGCGAGCTGGAGTTCGTCTTTGACATCGCTGTGGCTCCTGAGATGAAGGCTGAACTGTCAGACAAGGACAAGATCACGTATTATGATATCAAGGTCGACGACAAGCTCGTGGACGACCAGGTGCAGATGTACGCCTCGCAGGCTGGTGAGTTCCAGCAGGCAGAGACATTCAGCGGTAACGACACGATGACCGGTGAGCTGCGCGAGCTCGACGAGAAGGGTAACACGAAGGAGGGCGGTCTCACCAACGAGGCAGCCATGATCATGCCTGCCTATATCAAGGAGGAGAAACAGCGCAAGCTCTTCGACGGTGCGAAGAAGGGTGATGTCATCACCTTCAACCCGAAGAAGGCCTATCCCGACAACGACGCCGAGGTGGCTGCCCTGCTGAAGGTGCAGAAGGACGACGTGAAGGATCTGGCCAGCGACTTCAGCTATCAGATTAACGAGATCCGTCACTTCCAGCCCGCAGAGATCAACCAGGCTCTCTTCGACCGTGTGTTCGGCGTCGGCGAGGTGAAGGACGAGAAGGCCTTCCGTGAGAAGATCGCCGAGACCATCAAGCCCCAGCTGCAGGCCAACAGCGACTATAAGTTCCTGATGGACTTACGCGCGTATATGGAGAAGAAGGTGGGCGAAGTGACGTTCCCTGAGGCTCTGTTGAAGCGTGTGATGCTCCAGAACAACCAGGACAAGGGCGCTGACTATGTGGAGAAGAATTTCGAGGGCAGCATGAAGGAGCTGAAGTGGCACCTGATCAAGGAGCAGCTCGTGGCTGCCAACGAGATCAAGGTGGAGGAAGCCGACCTGAAGGCCGTCGCCAAGGACGCCATCCGTCAGCAGTTCGCTCAGTATGGTATGTCGAACGTACCCGATGACGTGCTGGAGAATTATGCCGCCGAGCAGATGAAGAAGCGTGAGAACGTTGATGGATTTGTGGATCGCGCCGTCGACCAGAAACTCGTCGAAAAGCTCAAAACTGTCGTCAAACTGACCACGAAAGCAGTTAGTTTGGAGGAGTTTAACAAGGCAATGCAAGAAAAATAAGTATTTTTAGGAAAAAATAACCCCTAAATTAGAGTGGTTATCGACTTTTTTATGTAATTTTGTGTCCCAAACACAAACGAAAAAGGTCGATGACCGCTTTTTTTAATGAATAATGAATAAAGAATTAAGGTATTAATGAATAAAGAAGGTATTAGAATGATGAACGATAGAAATGATTTCAGGAAGTATGCAGTCCGCCATTTAGGCATGGACGGACTGACCGTTGACGAAGTGATGGCAGCTCAGGCTCAGTATCTCAATCCCTATATCCTCGAGGAGCGTCAGTTGAACGTGACACAGATGGACGTCTTTTCACGACTGATGATGGATCGCATCATCTTCCTTGGTACACAGATTGACGACTATACCGCCAATACGCTGCAGGCACAGTTGCTGTACCTGGATTCCGTGGACTCGGGCAAGGATATCTCGATCTACATCAATTCGCCTGGTGGCAGTGTGACGGCTGGACTGGGCATTTACGACACGATGCAGTTCATCTCCTCCGATGTGGCCACCATCTGTACGGGTATGGCTGCCTCGATGGGTGCCGTGCTGCTCGTGGCAGGCAAGGAGGGCAAGCGCTCGGCCCTGCCCCACAGCCGTGTGATGATTCACCAGCCCCTCGGAGGCGTACAGGGACAGGCCTCGGACATTGAGATCGAGGCGAAGGAGATCCTGAAGTTCAAGAAGGAGCTCTACACCATCATTTCAGAACACTCGCATACGCCCTATGACAAAGTGTATGCAGACTCGGACCGTAACTACTGGATGACTGCCGAGGAGGCGAAGGCCTACGGCATGATCGACACGGTGCTGAGCAGGAAACAGTAAGAAGTGAGAAGTAAAGAATGGCGAAATTAAGAAAAGAATGTAGCTTCTGCGGACGGAACGAACGGGAGGTCAAGCTGCTGATTACAGGGCTGAACGGATATATCTGCGAGGACTGTGCCCAGCAGGCCTACCGCATCGTGCAGGAGAATATGCCGAGGCTGAATGGCAGCAGTAGTGCCGCCCCCGCAGAAGATAAGAAGAAAAAGGTGCCGAAACCGAAAGAGATCAAGGCCTACCTCGACGAATACGTCATCGGACAGGATGAGGCGAAGCGTTATCTCTCGGTTGCGGTATACAACCACTATAAGCGACTCGGTCAGGCACCCGACAAGGACGGTGTGGAGATCGAGAAGTCGAACATCATCATGGTGGGTTCGACAGGAACGGGAAAGACACTGCTGGCGCGTACCATCGCGAAACTGCTCGACGTGCCTTTCGCCATCGTCGACGCGACGGTGCTCACGGAGGCCGGCTATGTGGGTGAGGACGTGGAGAGTATCCTCACGCGTCTGCTGCAAGTGGCTGACTACAACCTGGAGAAGGCTCAGCAGGGTATTGTGTTCATTGACGAGATCGACAAGATCGCACGGAAGTCGGACAATCCTTCCATCACGCGTGACGTGAGTGGCGAAGGCGTGCAGCAGGGTCTTCTGAAACTGTTGGAAGGTACGATCGTCAATGTGCCGCCCAAGGGTGGACGCAAGCATCCGGACCAGGACTATATCCACGTCGACACGAGGAACATCCTGTTCATCTGCGGTGGTGCCTTTGACGGCATCGAACGGAAGATCGCCCAGCGCCTGAACACACATGTGGTGGGATACAACTCTGTGCAGAACGTGCAGAAGATCGACAAGAAGGATCTGATGAAGTATGTGCAGCCGCAGGATCTGAAGGCCTTCGGCATGATTCCCGAGATCATCGGCCGTCTGCCCGTGCTCACCTATCTGAACCCGCTCGACAAGGAGGCTCTGCAGAGAATCCTGACAGAGCCGAAGAACTCGATTGTAAAGCAATATAAGAAGCTCTTCGAGATCGACGGTGTCCAGCTGGAGTTCACGCAGGAAGCCCTCGACGTGATCGTGGAGAAGGCGATAGAGTTCAAGCTTGGTGCCCGTGGCCTGCGTTCGATCGTGGAGAATGTAATGATGGATTCCATGTACTCTCTGCCCTCGCAGAAAGTAAAGAAATTTAGCGTAACGCCAGAGTATGTCCAGGAACAGCTGGCGCAGTCGCGTATGCAGTAGAAAAAGAAAAGCCTAATGACTAAACAGATATGAATGAAAAGAGAAATCTGACAGAAGCGCTGAAGAAGTATTTCGGCTTCGACAAGTTCAAGGGAGACCAGGAGCAGATCATCCAGAACCTGCTGGACGGTAATGACACGTTCGTGCTGATGCCCACGGGTGGCGGTAAGTCGCTGTGCTATCAGCTGCCGTCGCTGCTGATGGAAGGTACAGCCATTGTCATCTCACCGCTGATTGCCCTGATGAAGAACCAGGTGGATGTCATCACTAACCTCAGTGAGCACGAGGGGACGGCCCACTATCTGAACTCGTCGCTGAACAAGGCCGCCATCGACCAGGTGAAGTCTGACATCCTTGCAGGGCACACAAAACTGCTGTATGTGGCTCCAGAGTCGTTGACGAAGGAGGACAATGTAGAGTTCCTGAAGACGGTGAAGATCTCGTTTTACGCCGTCGACGAGGCTCACTGTATCTCTGAGTGGGGCCACGACTTCCGTCCGGAGTACCGTCGCATCCGTCCCATTGTGAACGAGATCGGCAAGGCGCCCATCATCGCGCTGACGGCTACGGCTACAGACAAGGTGAGGAGCGATATCAAGAAGAATCTCGGCATGACGGAAGCTAAGGAGTTCAGGAGCTCCTTCAACCGTCCGAACCTCTATTACGAGGTGCGCGCGAAGACGAAGGATGTGGACAAGGACATCATCAAGTTCATCAAGCAGCACCCAGGCAAGAGCGGCATCATCTATTGTCTGTCGCGCAAAAAGGTGGAGGAGCTGGCTGCCGTGCTGAAGGCCAACGAGATCAAGGCGGCTGCCTATCATGCCGGACTCGACTCTACCACGCGTACGCAGACGCAGGACGACTTCCTGATGGAGAACATCGACGTGATCGTGGCTACCATCGCCTTTGGCATGGGTATCGACAAACCCGACGTGCGCTTCGTGATCCACTACGACATCCCCAAGTCGCTGGAGGGATATTATCAGGAGACAGGCCGTGCGGGACGTGACGGAGGCGAAGGCCTCTGCATCGCCTTCTATTCGAACAAGGACCTGCAGAAACTCGATAAGTTCATGGAGGGTAAGCCTGTGGCCGAACAGGATATCGGCCGTCAGCTGCTCGTGGAGACGGCGGCCTATGCAGAGACGTCGATCTGTCGGCGGAAGATGCTGTTGCACTATTTCGGTGAGACCTATCCGAAAGACAATTGCGGCAACTGCGACAACTGCCTGCATCCCAAGACGGAGATCGAGGCGAAGGACCAGCTGGTCATCGCCCTGAAGGCCATCCTCGAGATCAAGGAGAACTTCCGTGCCGACTATGTCATCGACTTCATCACGGGTAAGGAAACGGACGAGATCATCGCCCACCACCATGAGGACTTTGAGAACTTCGGAGCCGGAGCCGACGAGGATGAGAAAATCTGGAATCCAGTCATCCGTCAGGCTCTCATAGCAGGCTATCTGCTGAAGGAGGTGGAAAACTACGGACTGCTGAAAGTGACGCCTGCGGGAAAGAAGTTCCTGAAATCGCCCAAGTCGTTCATGATCGTGAAGGACGCAGAGTTCACTGGCGACGACGAGCTGCCGGATCAGGAGGGAGGCATCAGCGCCCTCGACCCCACGCTGAGTGCGATGCTGCGCGAGTTACGCAAGAAGGTGTCGAAGCGGCTGGAGCGTCCGCCGTATGTCATCTTCCAGGATGTGTCGCTCGAACAGATGGCCACAGACTATCCCGTCACGCTCGAGGAACTGAAGAATATACAGGGTGTGGGCGAGGGTAAGGTGAAACAACCTTACGCCAAGGAGTTTGTCGACCTGATCCGTAACTATTGTGAGGAGAATGAGATTGAGCGCCAGGTGGACATGCGCGTCAGGACGGTGGCGAAGAAGTCGATGCTGAAGGTGAAGATCATCCAGAGCATCGACCGTCAGATAGCCCTCGATGACATTGCGACAGCTCAGGGCATCGAGTTCGAAGATCTGTTGGACGAGGTGGAAGCCATCGTCTACAGTGGCACGAAACTCAATATCGACTACTTCCTCGACGAAGTGATGGACGAGGATCATGTCGATGACATCTACGACTATTTCTGTGAGTCGGATACCGACCGTCTGAGTGTGGCGCAGCAGGAACTGGGCGACGAGTATTCGGAGGATGAGATCCGTCTCGTGAGGATTAAGTTCCTCTCGGAAATGGCGAATTAAAGGTAAAAAAGTAAAAAGGTAAAAAAGTAAAAGATATGGCTTCATTTATTGCAGACAAGATCGTGATGGACGGCCTCACATTCGACGACGTCCTTTTGATTCCAGCTTATTCTGAGGTACTGCCAAAGACAGTAGAGTTGAAAACCCGTTTTTCACGCAACATCGAGTTGAACGTGCCCTTTGTGACGGCTGCCATGGATACGGTGACAGAGTCGCAGATGGCCATCGCCATCGCCCGTGAAGGTGGCATCGGCGTGATCCACAAGAACATGTCCATCGAGGACCAGGCCCGTCAGGTGGCCATCGTTAAGCGTGCTGAGAACGGTATGATCTATGACCCCGTGACCATTCCTATGGGTTCGACGGTGGCTCAGGCACTCGACATCATGTCGGAATATCATATAGGTGGTATCCCCGTGGTCGACGACGAGAAACACCTCGTGGGTATCGTCACCAACCGTGACCTCCGTTTCGAGCGTCGTCTGGACCGTCCTGTGGAGGAGATCATGTCGAAGGATCATCTCGTGACCACCCATCAGCAGACCGACCTGATGGCGGCAGCGGAGATCCTGCAGAAGAACAAGATCGAGAAACTGCCCGTGGTGGACAAGGACAACCGTCTTATCGGACTGATCACCTATAAGGATATCACGAAGGCCAAGGACAAGCCTATGGCCTGTAAGGACGAGAAGGGTCGTCTGCGCGTGGCAGCAGGTGTGGGTGTGACAGTCGATACGCTCGACCGTATGCAGGCCCTCGTCGATGCTGGCGCTGATGCCATCGTCATCGACACGGCCCATGGTCACTCGAAGTCTGTGATCGAGAAGCTGGTCGAGGCCAAGAAGATGTTCCCGAATATCGACATTGTTGTGGGTAACGTCGCTACGGGCGAGGCTGCGAAGATGCTGATCGACAACGGTGCCGACGCCATCAAGGTGGGTATCGGTCCGGGTTCCATCTGCACCACCCGTGTGGTGGCTGGCGTGGGTGTTCCACAGCTCAGTGCCATCTACGATGTCTACAGTGTGTTGAAAGGAACAGGAGTGCCCCTCATTGCCGATGGTGGTCTGCGCTATTCTGGAGATATCGTCAAGGCCCTTGCCGCTGGTGGCAGCTGCGTGATGATGGGTTCGCTCGTCGCTGGTACCGAAGAGAGTCCTGGCGACACGATCATCTACAACGGTCGTAAGTTCAAGAGCTATCGTGGCATGGGCTCCCTCGAAGCAATGGAACAGAAGCACGGCTCTAAGGACCGTTACTTCCAGGGTGACACAAAGGAGGTGAAGAAGCTGGTGCCCGAGGGCATCGCCGGACGTGTGCCTTACAAGGGAACGGTGCAGGAGGTGATCTATCAGATGGTGGGTGGCCTGCGCTCTGGCATGGGCTATTGTGGTGCCGCTACCATCGAACAACTCCACAATGCGAAGTTCACCCGTATCACCAATGCCGGTGTCAACGAGAGTCATCCGCACGACATCACCATCACCAGTGAGGCACCGAACTATAGTCGTCCCAACGACTGATTATATAAAACAACGAAATAAACGAATTTCACGAATTAAGCAGATGAAGTTTAAGATGATACTGGCGGCCTGTCTGATGAGCACAGCCGCAATGGCGCAGACAGACCCTGTGGTGATGACCGTCAACGGTGTGGACGTGACTCGCTCAGAGTTTGAGTATTCATTCAACAAGAACAACAGCGACGGCGTGATCGACAAGAAGAATGTCGAGGAGTATGCCGACCTCTATGCCGTTTACAAGATGAAGGTGGCTGCTGCGCTTGATGCCAAGCTCGACACGCTTACGTCGTTCAAGAATGAGTATGCCACCTATCGTGACCAGCAGGTACTACCCACGATGACCACTGATGCAGAGGTGTTGGCTGAGGCTCGCAAGGCTTATGACCGTGCGAAGGAACAGATTGGTGAGAAAGGGCTCATCCTTCCTGCACATATCTTCCTCCGTCTCTCCACCAAGGCTACGCCTGAGGAACAGGCTAAAGTCGCCCAGCGGGCAGACTCCGTCTGGCAGGCCCTCAAGCAGGGTGCCGACTTTGCCGAGCTCTGTAAGAATGTGTCTCAGGACCGTCGTAGTGCTGCCAGGGGAGGTGAGCTGACGTGGATAGGGCCCAATCAGGTCTATCCAGAGTTTGAGGAGGCTGCCTATGCCCTTCAGACTGGTGAGCTCAGCCGTCCAGTGCTGGGTCCCGACGGCTATCACATCATCCTGATGAAAGGCCGGAAGCAGCTTGAGCCTTTTGAGGAACTCCAGGAACAGATTGTGAGCTCGTTCGAGAAGCAGGGTATCCGAGAGGCCATTGCACGTCAAAAGATCCAGAGCGTCGTATCGAGTGGTCAGATGACGGAAGAGCAATACATGGCCCGTCGCGCTGATTCCTTGGGTGCTGTCGACTCCGACATGAAATACCTCATCCAGGAGTATCATGATGGCCTGCTGGTCTATGAGATCAGCAACCGTCAGGTATGGGAGAAAGCGTCTAAGGACGAGGCAGCCCTCGACACCTGGTTCCGGACTCATCGGAAGGACTATAAGTGGCCGGAGCCCCGCTTCAAGGGCATCGCCTATCATGTGAAGGACAAGGCTGACGTCAAGGCCGTGAAGCGCTGTGTCAAGGGGCTGCCGTTCGGTCAGTGGGCTGGTGTCCTCCGTCAGACCTTCAACCCCGACTCTGTCATCCGCATCCGGGTGGAACAGGGACTCTTCAAACCTGGTGATAGCCGTCTGGTCGATCATAAGATCTTCCGTACAGCACTCGACCAGCCCGTTGAAGTCAATAGGGATTATCCCATCGACGCCGTATATGGCAAGAAGTTGAAGATGCCTGAGGATTATACCGATGTGCGCAGCCAGGTGGTTGAGGACTACCAACAGGCTCTTGAGCAGCAGTGGGTGGCAGACCTCCGCCAGCGCTACGCCGTCAAGGTATATGATGATGTATTGAAAACAGTAAACCAGCACTGATGAAGACAACAAGAAATCTGATCATAATCCTATTAATGGCTGTCCCTTTCCTGGGATCAGCCTTTACTGGTAATCCTGGACTATCCGGAGTCTCTGGAACTTCCGGGCTCTCTGCCGATTCCACAGCCAAAGACTCTGTCCACATGGGTACCGTCATCGACGAGGTTATCTGGGTCGTTGGCGATGAGGCCATTCTGAAGTCCGACGTTGAGACATTCCGTATGCAGGCAGCTATGGAGGGACAGAAATGGAATGGAGATCCGGACTGTATGATCCCTGAGCAGATTGCCGTACAGAAGCTGTTCAAGCATCAGGCACAGATCGACAGTATCGAGGTGACGGATGCCGACGTGGCCTCAGAGGTCGAACAGTATATCAACTACTGGCTCGAAATGGTTGACGGCTCCCGTGAACGTCTCGAGGAGTATCGTCATAAGCCCCTGTCGCAGATCCGCAGTGACCTGCGTGAGGACCTGAAAGACCGTCAGATGGTGCAGAGGATGAAGCGTAAACTCGTTGAGGATATCGCCGTCACCCCTGCTGATGTACGCCGTTATTACCAGGATCTGCCGGAAGACAGTCTGCCTTTTGTCCCCACGGAGGTGGAGGTGGAGATCGTTCAGATGACGCCAAAGATCCCTGTCGAGGAGTTGAACCGTGTGAAGGATGAGCTCCGTGAATATACCGATCGTGTGAATCGTGGCGATGCCTCGTTCTCTACGCTGGCTCGTCTTTATTCTGAAGACCCGGGTACGGCCCGTCGTGGTGGTGAACTGGGTCTCTCCGGTCGTGGTATGCTCGACCCTGCCTTCGCTACGGTGGCCTTTAACCTCACCGACCCCAAGAAGGTATCGAAGATTGTGGAGTCGGAGTTCGGCTTCCATATCATCCAGCTCATCGAGAAGCGTGGCGATAAGGTCAATGTGCGCCATATCCTCCGCAAGCCTGTCGTTTCCGACGAGGCTGTCGAGAGTACGCAGGCACGTCTCGATTCCATCGCTGACGATATCCGTGCAGGGAAGTTCTCTTTTGAGGATGCTGCCTCGATGCTCTCCGACGACAAGGACACCCGCAATAACAAAGGCCTGATGTCGAACAGTGATCCGCAGACAGGCCGTATCACCTCCCGATTCAAGATGCAGGACCTGCCGCCCGAGGTGGCTAAGGTGATTGACACGATGCAGGTTGGACAGGTATCACACGCCTTCCAGCTGATCAACCAGCGTGGTAAGACTGTCTGTGTCATCGCGAAGCTGAAGAGTAGGATAGAGGGTCATAAGGCCTCTATCTCCGAGGACTTCCAGACACTGAAGGACGTGGTGCTCGAGCATCGCCAGAACGACCGTGTCCACCAGTGGGTGGTCGACAAGATCAAGAGTGTCTACACCCGTCTCAACAGCGATTATCTCGACTGCAAGTTCGAGTACGAAGGCTGGATTAAGTAAGGGTAAAAAAGTAAAAAGGTAAAAAAGTGAAAGGGTGAGAAGGTCTTTCCTATATCTGATGGGGCTGTTATGTGTACTGGTGTGTTACACCAGTCTTGACGCCTATGCCCAGAAGGGAAAGACGAAGCGCCCTGCCCGACGGGCGAAGGTGCAGGACTCCCGTGTCTACCTCGTCCACGCCGACGTGCTCCATTACGACCAGCATGTCAATGCCGATGCTACCATCCTTAACGGCAAGGTGCACTTCACCCACCAGGGGGCACGCCTCTATTGCGACAGTGCCTATTTCTACGAGGCATCCAACTCCTTCGAGGCCTTCGGGCATGTGAAGATGTACCAGGGCGACACGCTCTCACTCTTCAGCGACTATGCCTACTACGACGGCAATGAGCAGATGGCCCGTGCCCGCTATAATGTAGAGCTCAAACATCGCAAGACCCTGCTCTATACGGACAGTCTCGACTTCGACCGTATCTACGACAACATCTACTTCTTCGAGGGTGGAAAGATGATCGACGGCAATACCACGCTCACCTCCGACTGGGGCGAGTACAATACGAAGACGAAGATGTCGGTCTTCAACTACGACGTGAAGATGAAGAATCCCGACATGTTCCTTACGACCGATACCCTTTATTACGATACCCATAACTCGATGGCCCATATTGTCGGACCTTCTGACATCGTCTCCGGCGACAACCATATCTATTCTGAGCAGGGCTATTACGACACGAAACTCGAGCGTTCCATCCTCATGAACCGTTCCATACTTACCAACAATGGCAAGATGCTTGTGGGCGACAGTATCTACTACGACAGCAAGATGGGCTTCAGCCAGGCGTTCTACGATGTGGTCTATGTCGACTCCGTCAATTGCAACAAACTCACGGGCAACTATGGTGAGTATTATGAGAATACCGGCTATGCGATGTGTACTGACAGTGCCGTGGCCATCGACTTCTCCCAGGGCGACTCCCTCTTCATGCATGCCGACACGTTCAAGCTTGTCACCTTCAACATCGAGACAGACTCTGTCTATCGTAAGCTCCATGCCTACCATCATGTCCGTGCCTTCCGTCGGGACATACAGGCCGTTTGCGACTCGCTTGTCTACGTCTCCAAGGACTCTTGTGTCACACTCTACCATGATCCTATCATGTGGAACAACGGGCAGCAGCTGGTGGGCGACCTCGTCAACGTCTATCTGCGTGACTCCGTCATCGACCATACCCACCTCATCGGCAACTGTTTCTCCATCCAGCAGCTGAAGTCTGATACCGCCTGCTACAACCAGGTGTCATCCAGTGAGATGTTCTCCTATTTTGTCGAGGGTAAGGTCCGTGAGGCAAGGGCGAAGGACAACGTGCTCATCGGCTATTACTTCGAGGAGGGCGACACACTGCCTATTATCTACAACTACCAGGAGACCTCCGAGCTCCGCATGTTCATCAAGGACCAGAAGCTGGAGAGCGTGTGGACGCCCAAGACCACCGGAACGATGTATCCGCTCAACCAGATACCTGCCGACCGCAAGCGACTTCCCGGCTTCGCCTGGTATGACTACGTCCGTCCCGTCAATCGTTACGATATCTTCAACTGGCGGGATAAGAATGGTAAGAAAGGGAGTCATCATCTGTAAACTGTAAACCGTAAACAAAATGCCGGACATCATCTCCCTTCTCCCCGATAGCGTTGCCAACCAGATTGCCGCTGGTGAGGTGATCCAGCGCCCGGCTTCCGTCGTGAAGGAACTCGTTGAGAATGCCGTCGACGCAGGGGCGAAGACCATCCATGTGATCATCGTTGATGCAGGGCGCACGTCGATCCAGGTCATCGATGACGGAAGGGGCATGTCTGAGACCGATGCCCGTCTGGCATTTGAGCGTCATGCCACGTCGAAGATCCGCAAGGCCGACGATCTCTTTGCGCTTCATACGATGGGCTTCCGTGGTGAGGCCCTCGCCTCCATCGCTGCTGTGGCACAGGTGGAGCTGCTCACCCGAATGGCTGACGATGAGATAGGTACCCGCATCCAGATAGCCGCCTCGAAGGTGGTGTCGCAGGAACCAGCGGCCGCTCCCTTGGGCAGCAGTTTCAAGGTGGACAACCTCTTCTATAATGTCCCTGCCCGCCGGAAGTTCCTCAAGTCCAACGCCACCGAACTCAGCAATATCCTCCAGGCTTTTGAGCGCATCGTGCTCGTCTATCCCGACATCCATTTCATTCTCCACCATAATGGGGCAGAACTCCAGAATCTCAAGCCCGCCAGTCTGCGTCAGCGTATCGCTGATGTCTATGGGCGTCAGTATTCACAGGATCTCCTGCCTGTAGAGGTTCAGACGACACTCTGCAACATCACGGGTTTCGTTGGCAAGCCTGAGACAGCCCGTAAGAAGAGCGGTCATGACTTCTTCTTCGTCAATGGCCGATATATGCGGCATCCGTATTTCCACAAGGCCGTTGTCACAGCCTATGACCGCATGATACCTGAAGGCATGCAGGTGCCTTATTTCTTGTATATTGATGTCGATCCTGCTGCGGTGGACGTGAACATCCATCCTACCAAGACGGAGATTAAGTTCGAGAACGAGCAGGCCGTCTGGCAGGTGCTCACTGCCACCGTTCGCGATGCCTTGGGCCGTTTCTGTGACGTGCCGGCCATCGACTTCGACGTGCAGGGCAAACCCGACATCCCTGTCTTCGACCCTGAGCGCGATTCCATCTCCGCCCCCAAGGTGAACTACAACCCTGACTATAACCCCTTCCGCTCCCACAGCGAATCTCACTCCGGCTCAGACTTTTCATCTGTCAACAAAAAGAATGTTCCCTCCGATTGGGAACAGCTTTACGACATTGCCAGCACCTCTTCCTCTCGTGAGGAAGATCAATCGCTATTTCCCTCTGGCGAAAGCGTCTCCTCTGGGAATCTTGGTAATCTAGATTCTCAATTCGACCTCTCTCCTCTCCACTACCAATACAAGGGCTGTTACATCATGACCGCCGTCAAGAGTGGCCTCATGATTATCGATCAGCATCGTGCCGATGTGCGTATCCGCTATGAGCGCTATCTCGGGCAGCTTGAAAACCATGCTGCTGCCACCCAACAGATGCTCTTCCCTGAGTCTGTCCGCTTCTCACCTGCAGAGTGTGTCATCCTTCAGCAGATACTCCCCAGCCTCACAGCCATCGGCTTCGACCTCTCCGACCTTGGCGGCAACACCTTTGCCATCAACGGCATCCCTGCCGGTCTCGAGGGCATCGACCCTGTCACCCTCCTCCAGCAGATCGTTACTGATGCTGAAGATCACTCTATCTGCGACGACTCCGCCTCAGACAAATCATCTATAAACAATAAACTATTAACAATAAACAAAAACATCGCTCTTTCCCTCGCCCAGAGCGTTGCCGTTCCCTATGGTCAGGTGCTCTCTAACGACGAGATGGAACAGATTGTCAACGAGCTCTTTGCCTGTTCCAATGTCAACTACACCCCTAACGGCAAACCCATCCTTTCCATCCTCCCGCAGGCCGATATCGAGCGCCTTTTTGCCTGAAAGGGTTAAAAGCTGTTAATGCGGCCATAATTCTCAATTCTCAATTCTCAATTCTCAATTATTATTCGTACCTTTGCACCCGCAAAAGAAAACACGGGCGCTTAGCTCAGCTGGTTTAGAGCATCTGCCTTACAAGCAGAGGGTCGGCGGTTCGAATCCGTCAGCGCCCACCGAAGTTAAATTTTGCATGTTTTTGTCTTTACCCCAGCACTATAGGCTCTATCATAAGAAGTACGTGGCACCATGTATCAACATTGCGTTAAAGGTCTTTTCCTTTATGGCTCATGTTGCTGCCCTGTGTATGATCGTAGGTGCCGTCCTGGAATTCGGGTTTGAATTGTCGGCACAGCTGAAAAGCGAACTGAACTGGGTCTATTTCTGGGCTTGGAACATGTTCCTGATAGAGCGTATCGGTCGTCTGTTGCTGACGAAACGTGGAAAGAGAAAATCGGCATATAGTTTTTTAGGATGGACCATCAACGGGCTGCTGACGCTTACTCTGATTCCTATTCTGGTCAATTTCCTCGGCATAGACGATAGTATGGGCGTGATGAAGATATTGGACAACAGGGTGCTTCACCTGTTGGTATTGTTCCTGATCTCTTTCATCGAACTGTCTGACGCTGTCATCACCTCATTAGGCAGAAAATCTAACCCTGCCCTGATGATGGCCGTCAGTTTCATGCTCATCATCATGGTTGGCTCTGGCATGCTGCTGATGCCCCGCTGCATTCAACAGGGTGTCCACCTCTCTTGGATAGACTCGCTGTTCACGGCAACCAGTGCTGTTTGCGTGACAGGCCTCACGACTATTGACGTGCCCAGTACGTTTACCGGTTTCGGACAACTGGTCATCATGCTGCTCATCCAGGTCGGAGGACTGGGTGTGATGACCATCACCAGTTTCTTCGCTCTCTTCTTCATGGGAAACACGAGCATCTACAACCAGATGCAGGTGCAGGACATGGTGAGTTCGAAATCCCTGGCCTCGCTGTGGTCCACGTTGCTCAACATCTTCGGCTTTACGGCATTTCTGGAACTTGCGGGAGCAGGGATGATCTTCCTGAATATTCACGGCACGATAGGCCTGAACCTGCGGCAGGAGATGTTCTTCAGCGTGTTTCACGCCGTTTCGGCTTTCTGTAATGGAGGCTTCTCCAACTATCAGGATGGGGTGAGTGCCTCCGTGCTGATGGAGGGGCACTGCTGGCTGTACATCATTCTCGCACTGCTGGTCATCTTGGGCGGTATCGGCTATCCCGTGCTGGTCAACTTGAAGACGGCTGTGCTAAAACATTCGAAAGGTCGTCACCTGTTCGACCTTAACACGAAGATTGTGCTGCGGACCACCGCCCTGCTGATTGTGATAGGTACGGTTCTCATCGCCTTCTTTGAGTGGGACAACACGTTTGCCGGAATGCCGATACATGAGAAACTGACCCAGGCATTCTTCAATGCCGTCAGTCCCCGTACAGCAGGATTCATCAGCGTCAACCTGAATAGCATGTGTATCCAGTCTATCTTCATCTATACGGTATTGATGTGGATAGGCGGTGCGTCACAGTCGACGGCAGGCGGCGTGAAAGTCAATGCCTTTGCCGTAGCCGTTCTCAACATCCGCGCCATCATCCACGGCACCACCCGTGTGGAGTTTGCGGGTCGTGAACTGTCGTCCGATTCTGTCCGTCGTGCCAATGCAGCTGTCTTCGTCAGTCTCATGGTGCTGGGCATCTTCATATTCCTTATCACCCTCACCGAACCGGATCAGCCCTTGAAGGCCATCGTCTTCGAATGTGTGTCAGCCTTTGCGACGGTAGGCTCGTCATTAGGCATCACCTCTGAGCTGCAGTATTCCAGCAAGTTGCTGATTATCGTGCTGATGTTTATAGGCCGTGTGGGCTTGGTGACGATGGCACAGGGATTGTCGAAGCAGTATAAGAACCAGAATTACAAATTACCCCAAGACAATATCACCATATCATGAAGTGTATTATTATCGGATTAGGAACATACGGCAGGGTGCTGGTAGACGAAATGTCTGCCCTGGGTCATGAGGTCATTGCCGCTGACAGCGACGCCGGCCGTGTAGAGAGAGTGAAGGACATCTGCGATGCCGCGTTTCAGATTGACGCCTGCGACGAACTGGCCCTGACGGTGCTGCCGCTGAAGAAAGTCGATGTCGTCATCGTGGCGATAGGGAGCAATCTGGGAGCCTCCGTCCGGGTGGTTGCGCTGTTGAAGAAACTGGGTGTGAAGCACATCTATGCACGTGCCAACGACTATGTGCACAAGAGCATCCTGCAGGCGTTCGACATCGAGAAGATCCTGATTCCGGAGGAGCGTGCAGCCCGTTCGCTGGTACGCCAGATGGAGCTGGGCGTGAAGACCGACCTCTTCCGAATAGACGACACGTATTGCGTCTATAAATTCCGCATTCCGGAGAAATTCGTCGGACTCCGCGCCAACGACCTTCATCTCTACGAGGAGTTCCATCTGAAGATCATCGCCGTCAAGAAAAAGACGAAGGTGCAGAATTTCATCGGCATCGAATATAACACCACCGTGGTTGTCAACACCACAGAAGACGACCAGCCGTTGGAACCCGATGACGTGCTGGTATGCTACGGCAAGGAATCAGACTTCAGGAAACTCTGCCGACTATAGGCCTGAGTCAGCACTTCTGCCAGAGCTTATTATTTCTGTAACTTGTACTCGATGTCATCGTAGAGATCCTGTATGCCGTCGGTGCTTTCTGGGATGAAATGGATGCGAACTCCACGAATGTGCTTCTTGGGGTTGAAGTCTGAGGGATCGTCCACCTTGTCACTCTCTATCTCCAGTTTCAGCATACCGATTTCGTCCAGACACACCTTGTCGCCATCACGCAGATGACCCTTGATTACTTTGGCAAGTTGGCTAAGCGCAGTCTTGTAGACGACCTCGTCTAAGAGGGGAATATCTTTATCGACGCACTCTTGCGTGATTTCATTCGTGCCGACAGTCTGCTGATGCACAGCCACCGCCTTGTATTTGCCGAACGTCGAGAGTTTCGGCTTGGTTTCCTGTTGAAGCTTGTATTTCATAAATCGGTTGTATTTGTCGATGCAAAGATACAACTTTTTTACTAAAGAAGAAAGGAAACCAGCCAAAAAGTGCGGACAGCCAATGCCGTCCGCACTTAATTCTCTCACATAAGTTTCTTGTTCCTTTTGGCTGTCGTGACTATTCGAAGTCTACATCATCCTCAAAATCCTCCTGTCCAGGTTCGCCCGGACTCGAATTCTTCTTCGGTAAATATAGCCTATTGTTAGACAGACAAATGAATGTCGACATTCTGATCTCTATGACGCGCATTGAAGGCTTAATATATTCTACTTTCATACTGATTCCTTTCCTTATTTAATGATTACTTTCTTGCCATCGCGGATAAAGACGCCTTTTGTTTTGCAGCCGTTGTCCATCCTCATTCCCTGCAGGTTATAAAGATGTGATTCAGGCTGATTGTCATCTATCACTTTGTCAATCTTGGTTGTTTCACCATCCTCTGCCAAAAAGATAGAGCGGGATCCGGCAGCTCCATTCAGTTCCAAATAGGCTCTGAATGGCTGTATTCTACCTGTTCCACCAACATTGACACCAACAAACTTGCCACTACTGAATCCGTAATAGGTTGTGGATGCGGTGGAAGAGACTGTCGTATATTGATACGTTCCCTTCATGGTCAAATTCCCGCTGGTGAAACTTCCCGGCTCTGAACTGACGGACTCACTCGCCGTGATGGCGACGTTATTAAACAGCTTAGAGTTTGATGCAGTCTTAACCATATAGGGCTTGCCCTTTTCCATCGTAGTGACATCAGTAAGAGAGATGTATCCTTCTGTTGTGTCATAGCTGTCCATCTTCTTGATCAGAGGTGTACCGCTCAGGGATGAAGTTTCCAGAGTGACAGGCAGGCAGACAGAAGACCACTTGTCGGCTGTAAATGTCCTGTTCAGCGAAGCCTTGTCAGAGGTGTACCAGAGTAAATCATCGTTAGTTGGCACGCTCAACTCTGCTCCGAGTTTCTCAAAAGTCGTTCCTGAAAGGTTCAGACTCTTCAAATTTGTGTTCGAAGCAATGTCAGTGTTCAGCTTATTTACCACAAACGATGGGATATAGCCCGTCATGCCACTCATATCAACATGGGCATCGGTCGAGGGTGACTTACTATCGCCTATTACGACGTAAGAAGATGCACTTTCTACGACAACGGTCTCCGTTACACTCTTATCAAGTCTGATGTTTGACATCAGAATAGGATAGATACCATCTTCCATGCTTGCATCTGTCTTATAAGGGATTTTCATGATGACTCCTTGACCAGCCTTAATGCTCCCTTTTCCCGAAGGTGTGAACATAAAGCGTGTATAGCCCGATGAAAGCTTATTTGTAGTAATTGAGAACAGATCAAAATAATCCTCCTCATCCTCATCATATACCTGGGCACGTTCCTCGTAAATCATATATTTGTTATCCGTTCTTGAGGCCATACCATCTGGTAACAATATATCAAACTGCATATTTGCTACATCAAAAGTATTGCAAAGGTATATCTCAATGACTTTGTTATCACTATACTTGAGACCAGCAGTAGTTTTTACAGGGAGGACTTGTAATACATCCTCCGCATATACTGTAAATGAGGTTATACAGAAAAACAATAATAATAACTTTTTCATTTCCTATTTTTCTAATGCAATATTTACAATTCCTAACACATCTGCAGATGTGAATTCTCCATCTTCGTTGATGTCGGAAACTTCATTAATAAAGATTTCCGTCTCTTTCTGAAGAGCAATGGAAACGATATTCAGGACATCTGCAGAGTTTACTTCATTGTCACCATTCGTATCTCCCAGCTTATAGATAGTCAGGAGACCGTTTCTGGTGCCGGCGGTCTGAGTAGAGCCATCTTCATTGGTGATACTGATCTGATTGATGGTGACCCTGTAGGATTCACCTGTCTCAATATCATCAGCGATGATGAAAGGGAAGGTCAAGATGGGCGTCACTGTGGGTGTTGCACCCTCTTCTACTTCAATGCTACCCCCCGTTAGTGTGAAACTATAGGAAGTGAAGCCCTCGTCGTATGTCGGGCCCTCCGTGATCTGCTCACGAGTCAGTGTGTAGGGTGTAGTGGTTTCACCCACTGTCACATTGTCGAAGTCGATGTTCAGTCTCGGATCGAAGTTCAACTGGAATGTGATATCACCAATCGTAGCCAGTGGAGTCAACAGGATTGGGAAGTCAACGGTTGTTCCCGGCTTGCTGACCATATTATTCAGCATGATGGAGTATTTCCGTTGCTGAATCTGTCCAGGCTCATTTGGATTGTTCGGCTGGAACTGGAAGCGGGCTTCCAGATTGACATTGCCATTTCCCATCGTGTATTGGTAAGTCGCATTTGGTGATACTTTCGTATTACCGTCATACCAGCCGTCGAAAGAATAGCCGCTGTTTGTGTAGGCATAAATTGTCACCGACTCGCCTTCCTTTAGGTACGACGTCTGGGGAGAAACACTTCCTCCGTCCTTTGCTTTCAGCCTCAGACGCCAGAAGTTGACCTCGTTGGGCTCAGCGGGAGAGTTCGGATTGAACGTGAATCTTGCTGTCAATGTCGCAGGTCCGTCGCCCATGGTATAAGTGGTCTGGGCAACGTCAGAATAGCGTGTACCGTCTTCATTATACCAGCCGTCGAAGTCGTAATTGCTGTTGGGATAGGCATAGATGTTAACAGTATTGCCACTCAAGTAGAATCCGCCATTACTGACATAGCCACCTTCACCTGCTTTCAGGGTCAGCTTGTAAGGCAGTTCATTAGGCTCAGACGGACCATTGGGGTTGAATGTGAAGTTGGCTGTCAGGGTCTCGCTTCTGTTTCCTTTTGTGAATGTGTACGATGTGGAAGTGGAAACCTCGATGCCATTCTCATTCGTCCAGTTGACGAACGCCCAGCCAGAGGAAGGGCTTGCCGATACTGTGACCGTCGTTCCTGGCACAAAATTTCCGCCACCGCTTACGGATCCCGCGCCTGTGGGGCTGGCCTTCAGCGTCAGCTTCGTTGTCAGCTGGCCTGGCTCGGCAGGGTTATTCGGATTAAACTGTGCCCAACATACGATGCCGTTGAACAGCATCCATAGCAGGGTCAAATATCTGATTCTCTTCATAAGCCGGACTCCTTATTTGATGATGACCTTCTGGGTCTTCTGTCCTTCACGCACCACATAGACGCCCTTCTTAAGACCGCTGGTGCTGTTGCCCACCTTGAATCCGTCAAGAGAATATACTTCCTTTTCCACGACAGCCTGACCTTTTATGGTGCTGATACTTGTGGCTCCATCGCCAAATGTCAGGCTGAAGCGTGTGTCGCTGGTGCCAGCCTTGGCCTCGAACGTGTAACTCTTCTGCTGAAGGTCTGTCTTGATGCCTGTCTCATGGTCTGTAAGAATGACCTGTCCTACTTCGTTTCGGATGGCTGAGAAGGTGTACTCTCCGTCGGCAGCGAAGAGGATGCCGAGTTGCAGCGTACCGCTACCGGCAGGGCGCTCATTGATGGCATACTGCGTACCGTCGGCTCCAAGCGAATAAATCTGCGGCGTAGCCGTGTCTTCGGCGAAGAACTTGCTGGCATCACGTCCGATCTCATAGTCCATGGCTGCCTTGGCATTCACCACGAGACGCGTCTTGTCTCTCAGCTCGCCTTTGGCAATCTGGATGTCGAACAGCTGACGGCCTTCTGCGGCACGAGTATTGGTCGGATTGGCGGCTGTCACTACAGATGTCAGCTGGCGGCCATTGGCAGGGAAACCGATAGAAGTCACGCCGCTGGGGCACTGCACGAACAGGGCCTGGAAAGGCTCAAGGGCCACATCATCGTCATCAGGAGAATATGTTTCGTAGTTACTACCGGTATACACAGCAAAGGGAGCGGTATAGTTCATGTTGTGTATATTATAATAGGTCTGCCAAGGATTGCCTACCATGTTCCAGCCAGTATTGGCGGCAGAAGCTTGATCATTGCTGTTATTGGCAGCAAGCGTAATATCAATTACGTCAGAATTCTTCTTGAAGGCGTGATTAGTACCGCCGGCTTTGGCCTTGAATGTCACCACAGTTTCTTCGCTGGTCTGGAGAATGAAACCTGTGCCCGCTGTGATTTCCACATCATTTGCCAGATTGGCAGACCAGTTGCCGCTGTTGGAGTTCTCCGTGTTACGTCTTGCTCCATTGTATTTTCGGATGACGAAAGAACCGCTCTTAACGGAAACGTCGCCCACCAAAAAGTCGAAAGGCATACAAAGGAAGTACCATTGTTGGGATGCTCTTGTTTGATAACGCAATTTGTAATCGCCACTTAATGTCACGTTGGCTGCTTCGTTGAGAATCATGGTATAATAATTATAAGAATAGGGGTAGTTATAGCAATATGCGCTGGCCGTAAAATTGTTAAAAGTCTGGGCTGAACTGCCGGCGATGGTCAAAGAGGCATTGCTGGTGAAAAACAAACTGGGGGTACCTTCCATGCGTATGGAGGAATTGCTCAGGTTTAGGTTTGCACTGACTGTATAGTCTGTCACGGCTGGCGAGATGGCAACAGCATCATGGTATTTCGACCACTGAGGATCAGACTTATATAAGGCTATCAGATGGGATGGCACCTTGAGGGTAATGCTGCTTGCGTTATTGACGGCCCAAGAGTCTGACACCATGGTTGGTGACTTCAAGGTCACCTGAGTCAGATTTGAACAATGGTTGTAGCAACTTACTTCTCTGTAATAAGATGTAGGAAACTCTATAGAACTGATTCCAGAATAATCGAAAGTATTATAATTTACTACCATGCCCTCTGGTATGACCACATTAACACCATTCATGGCTGCATTATAAAAAGCACCTCCCTCAAGGCTTTTCAAGCCGGTAGGCAGTGACGAAGTAAATTGTTGGCAATCAGAAAAGGCAGAATTTCCGATATCTGTGACTGTAGATGGGATAGTAAAGCTCTGGAGTTTATAACAACCACTAAAGCAATTGCTGGGAATCTTCGTAATATTACATTGTGATAGATCACAGTTTTCCAGTTTTTGACAATAATTAAATGCGGATGAACCGATGGTTGTTACCGTGCTTGGAACAACAACAGTTACAAGGTTATTTTTATAATCAAAAGCTTCCTCACCTATGGTTGTCAAGTCATGAGGAAGATTGACAGTAACAAGGTTTGGGCAAGAATTACTACCATAAAACTGTCTCTCAGGCACAGCATCTGCACTGGCATTGCTGAGGTTAAGTACCTGAAGAGCCGTCATAGATTTCATTGTCGTCCAGTCATTAGCACCCAACTGAACACCCGGATTCGTGGTGACAGTCAGATGTGTAACAACGGCGACACTGTTAATTCCTTGAATTGCCAGAATCTCAGTACTAAGACTGTTTGTTTCCTTGAGGGTGACGTTGACCACCACATCATCTGCCCAGGCACTTTGCCATGAACATACACTTACCAGCAAAAGGGTAAGGATCATTTTGATTTTTTGCATAATTGTTTTGTTTTTGAAGTGAATATTAAAAAAGTTACTTGGCGTTTGTAGATGTTTCTTCCGAAACAAGAAGACGCAGACTATCTAGGGTCTGCTTATCCATCTACAGGACCGCCAAGTACCTTCACCTCGATAAGCAATAGACAGTCTACGCCCTTACGGACGAGACTTCTAACTTCGCTTATTCTTCGAGGTCGAATTTGGCGGATTCGTAGATGGAAGAACTGCAAGCTAAAAGCTTCGTTTTATCTGTACATTATTCTTTACCTATGTCATTGTTTATATGTTTAGTTAGACAATAAGGCCGTCATTGTTAGGCCCGGTTAGTTATATGAACAGCCAATATGGCATATTCGGGTGCAAATATAGTTATTTCTTTTTGTTCTACCAAATTTTTTCCAAAAAAAATAGTAAAACAGTTGAGAAACGGTTTTTTTAGCATCATCGTCTAATAGTTTTCGCTATGATAGATCATAATATTAAATACATGCCTACATAAAATGTGTATTACTATCTGATTAACAGTTTGTTACAAGTTTTTTGTGCATACATAAAGCCTACACAAAGCATACATAAAGCCTACATTTAGCCTACATGAAATTGGGCAAAATCAGCGTTTTGTGTGACTTGTGCGTCGCAGTTTGGGCTAAGTAAAGTCCATGACAGGGTGTTAAGGAACTTAGGAAAGGTTAGTGATGAATGAAAAATTCTCGAGAGAATTCAGAAGAAAGGATAGGGTAAAGTCGGGGTTTAGTTAGGGTAAAGTTTGAAATTCTCGAGAGAATTTTGAAGGAAGCCCTAAGGAGAGTGACAGAGACAAGAAGGCTTCATGGGGGTTTAGTTTCTTGAAAAGTACGGCGAAGTGTGACCAGCTTGGTTGCGATTTTGGGATTTTTGGCGGTTTTTGTGTAGGTTTTATGTAGGCTTAGTGTAGGCTTAATGTATGGTTTATGTAGGCTTCTATATGCGTGAAAGGTCTTTGAAATAAGGTATTTTGAACGTTTTAATGTAGGCATGTAGGCTGAAAATGAATTTTATGTCAAAATTTTCTTTAATTTTGTTTGGATTTTCGGCCGATTTGTATTATCTTTGCACGCAGAATGGAAACAAGAATGAATAGCGACAGAAATAATAGGAAGATGAAGGTTACATATTTGAGACGCAAGGGCAGCAAGGAGTTTGCTACAGGCGTGGAGCTTAGCGATATGGCGGCAAGTATCGCAAGCACTGTGGCTGAGAAATCGGTGCGGGCGGTCAGGGAGGTCTATCATCTGGTGAACCCCAAACGGCTTTCTGACGGACAGATCAGCACCAACTGGAAAGACTGGAACGGAGGCGTGGCCCTGCCGAGGGTGTGCTTCGCTGCTGAATGGAGGAATTGCAAGGGGCAGCGGGAGATGGTTGCGTATAACGGCCTCATAGTCATCGAGGTGAACGGGCTGCAGACCTACGAGAAGGCCGTCGAGGTGAGGAACCTGGCGAAGAAGATGCCTGAGACGATGATGGTGTTTTTGGGGGCATCGGGCAAGAGTGTGAAGATTGTGTGTAGAGGTGAGTTGTTCAGGGAGACGGATCAGACCACCCCGCCTGACGGCACCCCTCCTACTCAGGAGGGGAAGAGATTACCTGTAGGGGAGGACGACATCAGACGGTTTCATCGGAATCTGTATGAGACGGCGCGGATGGCGTATCAGAACCAGTTCGGGTGGGAGATTGAGTATCTGGAGCCGAAGTTGGAGCGGACGGTGTATATGAGTGCTGATGCTGAGATGGGCTTCAATCCGGAGGCCAGACCGTTCTATGCCGACACGGAGCAACACGCTGACGGTCAAACCGTTGCCATTAGTGATGAGGACGACCGATTGATGCCTGGCCGCACGCTGACGCGCAGTTATCAGCTGAACTGGACCTTCATTGTGAATCAGGTACTTGGGCACTATTTCGAACTGCCCGACGAGGAGCGTGAGGCCACGCTGCTGATGCAGATTGCCTCGATGTGCCTCGACCAGGGCATCCCTCTGGCTCATGCTCAGGGGCTGACGATGCTTCACCCCGTGTTTAACCGAGACAGGATGCTCGTGGAGAACATCTTCCAGACGGTCTACAGCGTGCAGTTGCATGAGGACTACATGAAGAAGCACAAGATCCGTCCGCTGAAGAGCGTGCCCGACGACACCATCCAGGCGATGAAGACGGAGATATTCCTGAACGCGAACTTCGAGATGCGCAAGAACCTGATGACGGGTG
>JAEEGF011427044.1_pt1 | contig 24462 bp, 21 predicted proteins | sample 9134171 | NCBI WGS metagenome assembly JAEEGF01 (sample SAMN16246542, study PRJNA631951) | gut metagenome | biome: gut microbiome; feature: rumen; material: AP-attached | host: Bos | place: Iran: Karaj | collected 2018-10
AAAACGAAATCAGGATATCTCCTTTTGAAATCGTCGATGCCATTAGTCACCGCAGAGAAAAAGCTGTTCAGAAAAGCCGTGTCGCTTTGCGTGTTAACCATGGAGAAATCAAAATTTATAACGTGGTAAGCATTGTGACCGGGCAGATTCTCCTTATAGATATCCTTTCCAGAAAAAAGTTCCTCATACCTGTCTTTGTATGACAGGTCATAAAAGCACTTCAGCATCTGGATAAAGGCGCTTTTGCCAAAACGTCTCGGACGGAGCAGAATCGGGTAACAAGGGCCCTCATCAAGCTCTTTGATGGCCGCGCTTTTATCGGCAAAGGGCCGGCCAGGTTTGCGGAAGTTTTCATAAAGAAACTCGCCATCAGGAGCGCTTAACAGTTCAGCTTTGTCGTTGCTCATAGCAAATCCTTAACCAATTGTTTTCGATGCCATGTCGTACCAATCTGACTTCGGGATCAGTTTTGTTAAGAGCTAATACCTTTCTGTTTGAATGAACGTATGCAAATACCGGTTAAATCAACCGGACTGCATAACTTTTTGAACAAGAATTTTTTAATTATGTACTTTATGATTTGGATCTAACCTTATGACTTTATACCTACCATCTTCAATGACTACATGAATTCTAAATGACTCTGTCACCGCATAATGATACACCTTATTTCCTTGGTACACATCATTTTTGTCTGGCTTACGGGCAAAAGACTCGTTAACCTGCTGAACTGTCATTTTGGCAACTTTATCTAAAAATCATTGAAATTCCTTCTTATTTTGCTGTGATAACTCTAAAAACGTATATCCTCTTTCCAATGGGTATTTAAAACACAGAACAAAAGGAACATCTCTCCGTTTTGTAAGCAAATGTCCCCTTATCGAATTTGACACAATCTTCTAACCTTATTTATTATGTATTGACAAATAGTATTTTTTCATAGTACTTGGAAGGATAACAACCTGACAGCGTTCTTCCGGCCGGTAGCCAATTCTCGCTTCAATCCATGGTAATTCCCTTTGCGTCAATACTTCTAACGCATTTGCAGCATAGCTTCCATAAGTGATCCATACACTCTCTAATATTTCTAAATCTTCATTATCTATTGTTGACTTATAATGGCCTTTAATCTTAATGTTATCAAATCCAAAGTTTTTAAATTTTTCATATAATGCTGGCGACATCGGACCATGAACCCATGCCTGAAAATCCGAATCAATTAATCTGCTATCTCTTAAAGTATAATTCCAAGCCTGTGCATAATAGCATAACTTTTGTAATTTAAAAAGACTCATTGGTTCTTTATTCAAAAACCAATTAGCAATTTCAAAAATGCTATATTTTCCTATTTCAACAATTTCGGAATATATTCCTGTCAAATTCATTCCAAAGATAAGCGGAAACATAGTGTTAGCACTGGTAGTTGAAACTTGATAATTTGCCGCTCCTGAGTAAGAACCTGCATTATAGACCATCATCACCGGCATGTTCATAAATCAAATCTCCATCATCATTAATCACGTTATTAGTTACATACATTCTGTCGGCAATAGAACTTTTTCTCCAACCTTCAAAAATAATCTCATTATTTATTGCCATTTGTCCATCCTGAAGCCTGATCTGATTGCATCTTCCTTCAGTAATAAAATAATCACTTCCTCCTGAAATGCTCTCCAATACGCCCCTTTTAACAGAATATGCACCATTTATTGTTCGAGGATCAAAAACGTCTCTGAAGCCCATTTCTTCACTAATATCATCATAAATCTTCTTAATCAAACTGTATTCACCATCAGAAGGCTTTTTTACATTTAACCCTAAATCATTATTTGCTTCCCTTCTGTTTATCGTATAATCATGGCTTCCAGAGTCACTGCATAAAAATGAAATGATATTATCTAACACTTCTGCATCTTTGATTTGATTCTTAAGTAATTTCTCTGCAAGCATTTTGATTTGAGATCTCGTTCTATACACTTGCCCCAAAACCAAAGGATGAACGTTTTGCGACAAAGTTAACAAAATTTGTGCAATTGCGTCTTCATTATTACCAATATGTTCCTTTGCAAATTCAATATAGCCTTTAACCGCCTCAACACTGACAGGAAACGGAATACTGTTTCCATTAAAATCAATTTTAGGATTTAATGGTGTAGTCAAACTAGGATCTATCGGACCTAAAGTTGCCTGCTTTGTCATGACAATACAGTCGGCACCTAAACTAATAATTGTTCCGGCACTATGCGCTTTATGAGGAATAATAACTTCAAATTCATCACAGTACATTTTCAGCAAATTAACGATATTCCAAGCTGCTGCTGTATCCCCGCCCCGTGTATACAAAAATAATGATATTTTTTAACTACTCCTATTTCATCTAATTGATCTATGAATAAATCAATTACATCCTGAGCAATTTGAGTTTCAAAACCACGTCTGTCACTTGTAAAGTATGTAATAATTTTTGTTTGTCGCATATTTTCCAGCTTTTCATACAAATCTACCCTGTCAGAATACATACCTACCTCATTTACTGCCACTCTTGATCTATTAGACTGTACAAAAAGTTATTTTATTCATTAATCCAGAAATTTGATACTTCATTTCGTATTTTGTTATAATGATTTTTTTACTTTTTGCACACCGCTCATGTATATCACAAACACTCCACAATCAGAAAGGATATTATGAGAATAGTGCAAAAGCTCAGTTTTAAATACAAATTAAAAAAAACGAAAACTTTATTTTAACCATTGTCCTACACGAGGAAACGAGCTAACGAAATACACACCTGCGAGGACATCTGTGAGAATCTGATTACAAGTATTGTCCCCGGACAATTACCATCACTAAGTCCGCCTGCAGAACCGTTTCCCGAGATGCTTACTTCAGCACAACTGGCTATCCGCACTGTCAGCATGTTCAACGATAAGTATATTCTGGACTTCATCAACGCTGAGGAGTTTTACCTACGTTGAAGATCCTGACGGCAGGAAATACTTCATAAAACAGGATTCGCTTGCTTCCATATGCGGAGAGCCCCATGGCACTGTTCTGTGAACTCTGCGGTCAGAAAGCCGATGTGTTTAAAACGGTTATCATTCGTGAGGTACACACGAAAATGTGCGAAGGACTTTTATGACGCTTTCAGGCTGAAGAGCCCGGATGCAGTTCGAAGAACAGAAATCGGACTGGTTTATGAGTTTGATGACGGAGATTCGAGCAGGCTGACAAGAAATCTGGCATTTGCCAGAAGACCGGTTATAGCTGATGAAATCATCGAGGCTCGCAGGAAAAAGAAAAACGCTCCTGAAACAGTACCGGAAGCGGGAAAGAGGCCGTCCGAAAGGTTCGAAAAACAAGAAGACTATGGCACGCGAAGCGGCCGCAGCAAACCAGCCGGCAAAGAAAAAAAGACGCAGGCGTCCGACACGCTCTAAAAATAAACTGAAAACCGGTCAGGACTCAGGAAGACCTGCAAATCCCAGAGAACCTCAAACCGGTGCGTAATCACTGGAATAATAACAAGAATATGGCTCCCAACAGATCAGCTCAATAACTGGTGCTATTATTTGAAGTCCATAAACCGTCAGGGAATCAGAGATCGTCGGATTAGCGATACTGCTCTTAAATCAGGCCGCGCCGATGATGCCTGAAAAGAGACGCTTCAAACTATCCCATCCCGCAAAACATAGGAATGCCTTACAGCTTCGGATTATCCGCTCCCGATTTCCCGGTGAGCTCCTCAAGAAGGTTTTCAGATTCATTGCTGTCCACCCGGAGAAACCACCCTCTTTCGGAAAGGGCCTTTAAGACCTCTGCAGCGGACACCCGCTCCAGACGGCGTTCCGGAGTCAGGTCAAAGGAGAAGCTGTATTCCAGCTTCCGGATGCTCTTTTTGATTTCCTCCGGGATCCTGTCCAGAGCTTCCCTGCTTTCAAGGTAAAGGTATACCGGATGAAGCTCTCGGGTAAAGCCCCGGTAAATCAGACATTCCATAACATGCTCCGTTAACAAATGAACCAATGCCGGCTTTGCGGACGCCAGGATAATATCCGCCCTGTCCGAATCCGGTCTCTTTCAGTCAGCCGGGTTGTAATTTAAAGCCTTTCGGAAAAGATTACAACAGGCATGTTCCCGGGCGCGCAATTACGCCTGCAAGAGCTCCGGCAATGCCGGGTTTTTCTCATTTCCGCCTCCGGGAAGCCCCGGGGATTTTCACAATCGCGACGGTCTTTTCAAAAAAATGTTTTCGGCCGCAAAACTGCCAAACTGCAATTTGATCTGGTGCCGGATCATAGGCTATAATTCACGCGTTTTATGCATTCCTGGGAGGCCGGATGGCAATTACATTCAAAAACGGCAGTTTTAAAGGGACTGCGCTGTGTCTGGACACCGCCGACAAGGAGGCGATTCTGGCATTTTTGCAGGAAAAAGCCAAATATGAAAACATTGCCCTCTGGATTAAAACAAACCCTCTGGTGCTTGACCTGGGGCAGGTGTCCGGAGAGGATCCCGATCTGGCCGAAGACCTTCTGAAAACCGTTGAAGACAGCGGCTTCAAATGCACCGGGGTTATGGAAACAGGAAACAAGGATACCGATGAAGCTCTGCGCCGCCGGGGACATGTGATTGTTCCGGCGTTTAAAACTCCGCAGGAAATCCAGCTGGAGGAGCAGGCCAAAAAACAGGCCCGGAACAGTCAGAGCGATGCTGACCGCGCCGGCCAGAATACAAATACAAAAAACACGGATGAACAAAAGACAGGATCTGACGATGGCTCCGAGGATGTCAGAAAGGATGCTGAGAGCGGCAGGGGACAGCCCTGCACCATCACCGGCAATGTCAGAAGCGGCAGACAGGTTTATATCAAAAACAACAGTCTCACCGTTATCGGCAATGTAGGTTACGGCGCCGATGTCTCCGCCGACAGCAGCATCTTCATTTTCGGAGCCATGCGCGGCAGGCTGATGGCGGGAAGAAACGGCGATAAAAGCGCCGTGGTCTTCTGCACCAACTTCCAGCCGCAGCTGGTTTCCATTGCCGGGGTGTTCTGCACTATGGATGACATTCCCGAAAAGTATATCGGACGGCCGGTTCTGGTGCGTCTCAACGGGGAAGGCTTCAGTTTCGAGGAACAGAGTCTCTAGCTTCTGTTTCTGATTTTTTAAGAGGGATTTTGCGCTAAATGGCAGAAAATAACACAATTACCGAGGAAAAGCAGACTGAGGCATCAGTCGCAACAGCCCTTCAGGAGGACAAGGCTCCCAAGGAGGATTACAGCGCGGGCTTCAATGCCAGAATTATCGTGGTGACCTCCGGCAAGGGCGGCGTGGGCAAAACCACCTCCAGCGCCGCAATAAGCTCCGGCCTGGCGCTTGAGGGCCACAAAACCTGCGTTATCGATTTTGACGTCGGTCTCCGCAATTTGGATCTGGTTATGGGCTGCGAAAGACGAGTAGTCTATGATCTGGTCAACGTGATCCGGAAGGAAGCCACTCTGAATCAGGCTCTCATCAAGGACAAGAACTGCGACCGGCTCTTTATTCTGCCGGCCTCCCAGACCCGCGACAAGGACGCTCTCTTCAAGGAAGGCGTGGCCCGGGTGCTTCATGAGCTGGATGACATGGGCTTTGAATACATTGTCTGCGATTCCCCTGCCGGCATTGAAACCGGAGCTCTCATGGCTCTCTACTTTGCCGATGTGGCAGTAGTCACCACGAACCCGGAAATCTCTTCCGTGCGCGATTCCGACCGCATTATCGGCATTCTTGATTCCAAGAGCCGCCGCGCCGAATACAATCTGGATCCCATTAAGCCGTACCTGCTCCTCACCAGATACTCTCCGGAAAGAGTGGAGAAGGAAGAAATGCTAAGCAAGGATGACGTGGTGGATCTGCTGAACATTCAGCTTCTCGGAGTCATTCCGGAATCCCAGTCCGTGCTCAAGGCTTCCAACTCCGGCAAACCCATTGTTTACGATCAGGAATCCGATGCCGGCCAGGCCTACATGGATACGGTGCATCGCCTGCTGGGACAGCCTGATCTCCCCTTCCGCTTCATCGAACCTCCTAAAAAGGGTTTGTGGAAGAGAATATTCGGCAAAAAGTAATTACACGAAGGGGATAATACCATGTCTTGGCTAACTGACTTTTTTATGAGCAAAAAGAAGGACGATCGCGAGACGGCAAAAAATGCCAAGGATCGTCTTCGCGTGCTGCTTGTTCATGATCGTGAAAACCGCAGCGGTCCCGATTTCCTGCCGCAGCTCAAGCTTGATATTCTGGCCGCTATTAAGAAGTACGTGCAGATCAGCGACGAGCAGGTTCAGGTTAACGTCTCCCAGCAGAACGACACTTCCATGATGGAGGTTTCGGTATCGCTGGATCCGAAGTATGACGGCACCGCTCCCACCGGAGTGCATGAACGCTATTCCACTGACGAGGACATTAACAGCATTAAGCCTATCACCGAAGAGGAACAGGCCTGATGCGTTGAGCTCCGCATTGTCGAAGTGATTTAAGCGTCTTAGAGCAGTAATTTAAAAGGCCGGGAAACTTTCCCGGCCTTTTTTGGCTTTGCTCAAGGCAAGAAGCCCATCTTTCCGGCTCTGCCCCGCTCAGGATGCCGGAGCCTCGGTCTGCCAGGAAATACCGTGAATTCTGTCCGGCCCTCCGGCCACGGCCGTCAGGAACCTGAGCTCCGAGGTGCTCATGCGTTCCGGTCTTATGCAGATCACCCTGCTTACGGCAGGCTTCCGGCGCATGGAAAGCTCAAAGACGTGGGCATTGATCATAATGCCCGAATCCTGGATCTCAAACTTTTTGGCCAGCTGTTCCAGAAAAAGCTGCTTTTCAGCATAGACCGCGCCCGCATCGGCTCCCGGGATCCGCACCCGGAAAAGCTGCGGCGATCTCAGAGCCGCAGTCTCCATATTAAGGAGCTCCCGGTAATCCCAAAGCCTGAGCTCTCGTTTTCTGGTGCAGTATTCCCGGATAATCTCCAGAAACAGTCCCGGACTCCAGGGGAGATCCTCCCCCCGGATCACCCGATCCGAAAGGGCATATTCACTGGGATCGGCATAAAAGCCCCCGTCCAGGATCTCCTGAATATAGGAGGCTCTGAGAAACCGGGGATTGAAGCCGGCGGCAACCCGGGGATTGTCGCGGCAGATGTCCGGCAGGCACCGGGCCATGAGATCGGCTCCGGCATGAAAGCCCCGCATATAGCAGTCCTGAAACTGATCCGGCTCATCATGAAAGAGGAGACCGAGTCTCCGGCCCACGATTCTGATAAGACTGGCGGGATCCTCGGCGGCATATTTCCGGGAAAGATCCGGATCCGCGGCAATAATGCCGTTCATGCGGGCGGCATCCTCGGGAGAGGAGAACACCAAAAGAGCCGGCCGGGAATCCCGCTCCTCAAAATCCCGCTTCATGACATCGGAAAGCCGCTTGAAGTGTCCGGCGGCGGATTTGCCGCCGCCCCGCTCCGCGGCAGAAGCGGCCTTCCGGAGCTCCTGAGCCAGGATCTTAAGAATGTCAGGAGAGTCCTTCTTCCGGGAGCTCTTTTTAAGCTCCTCAAAGGAAAGCGTCCTTGTTTCGGCAAACAGTCTCTGGAACTCCCGCTGCTTGAATTCGTCAGCCCAGAGAGACTGCTTTTTCCGGAAATCATCCGTGTCCTTGCTGAGGTACCAGACCGCGCTGCCCGAGGTGTCCCTGGTATTTCTCAGAAAATCATCGGTGTTCAGAAAGAGGGACATGTCAGAGGATCTTCCGAGAGCCCGCTTTTTCAGGAAACGGGTGAACTCTCTCCGGATCTTCCGCATAAGCACGTTAAGAGAAAACGCCGCATAGAGATTCATAAGCTGGATGCCGGGAGAATTCAGCCAGAGGCAGCCCCGGCTGTCTGCTCCCTGAAACCGGAAGTGCGGCCCCAGCACCAGATCCGGTTCCGCGTCCGGTTCCATCTCCAGCATGGCGGAAACCGGATAAACCGGCACCCGATCCACCCAGCGGTCGATATAGCACTCCGCATCAATGTCCAGAAAGAAGCCGGTGTTTTCAATAACCAGCATCACCACCCGGAATACGGGAGTTACCTTAAGAGTAAGGATAAAATCGCGTTTTTTTCTTTTCAGGAGCCGGGCATCAAAGGACGGCAGCATCATATTGAACTGAAAATCCGGGATCTGCTCCAGAAACCTCCGGCGAATGCTTATGCCCAGACAGTTGAACTTTTCTGAAAAGCACACGGAATAGAAAAATTCCTTTATGACACATTCCTGAATACATTCCAGATCTTCAGCCATCGTTTCCATCAGTAAAAAATCCCCTGATACGCCATACTTTAATTATTTTACTCCTTACTCAGTTTTTCCCCGACAACTTTATGGCATTCTTTGCATATTTTCAGAAAATATGCAAAGAACGGGGGTTTTCAGAGCCCGAAAATACCGGAAATGAGCCGCTCCCGGGGATAAAAGAGAGAGAATAGCAGGATAAGCCAGGTTCCGGGAACGCCCGAGGAAGCCCGGAATATGCCGGCAAAAACTGTCACGCAAATTCCCGGAAAAAATCTATAATATTGAAAACTGACGCCTGCGGTTCTCAGGCATTTTAAGAACCCCGCGGCCGGATCCCCTGAATTATTCCCCGGCCTGAAAGCTTCATAAGAGCAAATCTTTTACAGTAACAGCAACAGAAAGAAACAGGAATATGGTTATGGACGCCAAAACCCCGGAAAAAACCGTAACTCCCGCCGAATCCGCAGCTTCAGCCCTGCCTGAGGCCGAACCTCTTGATAACGAAAAGCCCCTGTCCGAGGAGACTGTCTCTGTAATTCCCGTAAAGGACACTCCTGAAAAAGCGGCAGCAACAGCAGAAAAACCAGAAGCAGCAAAAACAAAGGATCCGGAGGTGCCGGCGGAAGAGAATGCCACCCTCCCGGAAGCGAAAAAGCCTGCGGAGCCTAAGGCCGCAGCGGAAATCCCCGGCTCCCTCCGGAACTGCGCTCCGGAAGGCTCGGAAGACGCCCCGCTGGAAAAAGAGACCGCTCCGGATAATAAAGAGGATCACGAAGATTCCGGGAAAGCCCCGGAGGACAAGGTCAAGAACTCCGGAGAAGAAAGCCAGCCTTCTGAAAACGTCCCTCCGGAAAACACCAGGCCTGAAGTCTCCTCTCTTAACCCCGCGCCCGAAGATGCCGCCTCCGTGATTCCGGCCGGCCCCCGGGCTCTGGACGGAGAAGGGGGCCGGATCCCCCGCGAGCCAGAAACTCCTCCCGCTCCTCCGAAGCCGGCTGTCCGGGAACGCCGGGTCATCGATCCCCTGCTCTTTATCACCTATTCCGGCAAACCCGAGCCCGGGGACTTCTCGGAGACCCCTCCGGCCGCCCGGAATCAGAATGAGGTTCTGGAGGATTCCCGAAAGGCGGACACCACCTGGCTCCACGCCCTGCCGTATTCCGAGGGGGCTGTGATAAACACCATCACCAATGCGCAGGGAAACACCGTTACCATTATGGACTGGGGCGCCACCGTGCTGGACTTTTCGGTATGGGATCCCGCAAAGAAGCTGGTCTATCATCCGGTATTAGGCACCAAGCCCTCCCGTTATGCGGAGCAGAAGATCCAGCTGGGAGCCACCGTGGGCCGGGTAGCTAACCGCATTGCTCATGGCTCCTTCCGGCTCAACGGCACTGATTACAATCTGGTACGGGACTCGTTTTCAGAGCATACCCTCCACGGGGGCATTGCAGGATTTTCGGAAAAGAGATTTACCTTTACCAAAATCACTCCCGCCTCCGTTACCCTGAAGCTGGTGTCCCCGGATATGGATAACGGCTTCCCCGGCAATCTCACTCTGGAGGTTACCTATACCCTGGATGACGAAAACGCCCTCCATATTGACTATCAGGCAGTTACCTCCCGGGATACCCCGATTAACATCACCAGCCATATCTACTGGAATCTCAGCCTCCGGAACAGTCTGGAGGGACAGTTCCTCAAGGCGGAAAAGGCCGAGATCCTCACCAGTGACGAAAGCGGCATTCCGGACGGCGGGGTGACCTCCCAGGAGGACTCTCCCCTGGACTTTTCCGGCATCCTGCCCCTTTCCTACAACATCGAGGCCGCCACGGAATGCTATCCCTTTGACGGCATCGATCACACCCTGGCCTTCCGGGATCCCCGGCTTCCGGAGGGGGCTTCGGTGTTTGACACTCAGGATCCCGACAGCTGCCCGGTTTATCTCATGGCCGAGCTTTACTGTCCGGAAACCATGATGACCCTGGAGGTCTATTCGGATTATCCCGCCCTTCAGGTATACAGCGGGAACGCCCTGGAGGGCGTGCCGGGACACACCCCGAACAAGGTGTACCGGAAGCACGAGGGCATTGCCCTGGAGCCGGAATATTTTCCGGATGCGGTGAATCAGCCCCGGCTTTTAACCCGCTGTCCGGTGCTCAGGGCCGGGAAGACCTTTAAGAAATCCATTGTGTACAAAATTGTGCAGAACAGGATTCCGGAGATCCTGGAGCCTCTGGAGGTGCTGGAGGAAGAGTTCGCCGCCCTGGAAGCGAAAGACCGGAACGCCGGAGAGCCTTACTTCAGAGACTGCTATGCCGTAACCCCGGACAACCCGGAATGCCGGGAGCTTCCGGAACCGCCGGCCTCCGCAAAATCCGCCCCGCAGGATCCGGCCTCTAAGGTCAGCGCTGAATCCCGAAAAGGCGCCGCAGGAGATGAAGGCAAGAGGTTACCCCGCAGTGCCGCGCCGCTGAAATCCGGAACAGCCCCGGACAAAGAGGGGCATTCTGAAGCCGCAGCTTCGGTTTTAAAGCCGGAGAAGCTTTCCGCTTTAGCCTCCGGAGCTAACGATGCAAAGACGGCGCAGATCTTGGGATCTGCTTCCGGGGACAGCCTGCCTGCGGAAACTCCTAAGCAAAAATATGCCGCAGAAAACCCCTTCTTCCGGGACACCGCCCGAGAGAGCGCCCTTTCCGGTTCCGGCGCCGCCGAAACCGCCGCCCCCGGGACAGAGCACCGGTAATACCTGAGGGAGAAGAGCCTGCAAATGGATCAGGTAACACATGATGAAATCCTGGCAGCGGCCCGGAAGCTTCTGGCGGCGGGCTCTCCTCTGAGCCTGAACCGCATTCGGGAAATGACCGGCCGGGGCTCCTACAGCACCATCAGAAAGGTGCTGGAGGAGCATCGGCTCTCCACCCCCCGGATCTCCAAAACCAGTTATCTTAAAAACCGGGCCGGCACCTCCGGGGAGGCGGAAACCGCCCGGGTGCTTTATGAAACCAATCTGACCATTGCCAGAGTGCAGGGACATATCGAGGAGCTGGAAAAAGAACGCGAGGCACTGGAAAACCCCGCTCTTATCGGAGAGTATGTTTTTTTATATGCCCTGGCTGAAATCGTCCTCCGGCACCTTCCGGAAAGAAGCGATCTCCCGGATTTTCTGACCGGAGTCCGCCCGGATCGGGTGCTGACCCGGGAGGTGGCGGATCTCTCTGAGGGCACCATAAAGCATCTGAAATCTCTGGTGATCCGGTACTTCATCGCGGAAACCGAAAACATCAAAAACTCCCCCAGAGCGGCGGAATTTGCCGGCGGCGCGGAAAGCCTGAATGCCATTATCAGGATGCTGGAGGATCTTACTGAAAGGAACCGGAGCTATGCCCAGGCTTACCATTACTGAAGTGCAGCAGGCCCGGGACGCCCTCCGGGCCCGGCAGCAGCCGGTAACCGTCATCAATATCCGGAATGCTCTGGGCCACGGCTCCTACAGCACCATTACCAGGCTGCTTAAGGAGCTTCAGGAGTCCGGGACAGCGGATACGGAGAGCGCGGGAAATACCGCAGAGAATACCGCCGGAAATTCCGGTTCTGAAAAAGCTCCCGGGGACACCGGCAAAGCCGGCGCCCCGGGGGCTGCCGCCCCTCCTCCGCAAGCAGGAAACGATAAAGCTGAAGAAAATGCCGGAGGGTATCTTCCGGACATTCTTTCAGAAAAGAACCGGGAACTGGAACGGCTCAGAAACCGGGAGCTTTCGCTTACCGGTCTCGTGCTCCGGGACCGCCGGGAGATCACCGGGCCTCTTAATGACGCCATCGGCATTTTGAGATACTTCCTCAGAAGAACACTGGACGAGGGCTTTGCCGCGGAGATTCCGGGAGACCTTATCAGACTGCTCAGGATGCTCCGGGAGCATGGCAGCCTGAATGGTCTTCAGGATCATGCGGGATCCTTTCAGGATGATACGGAACGCCTGATGCGGGCCATGCTGCTCCGAAACTCCCGCCGGAATGACAAACAGAAAACAGGAGCTCCGGAAAAATGACCGCCCCCGAAAAGCCCCGCTCCAAAGACAGCGGCGCTCTTTATCCCCTCTACAATATCTCCGAAGACATTGTCTGGCTTCCGGACATGAAGGAGCCGGACTTTCTGCTGGATCCCGAGATCCGCCCCCGGGTAACCGGGAGGGGAGCTCTGGAATTATTTCTGGAACAGGAGATTGCTGACGATGAGATCCGGGAGATCCTGACCGCCAAATCCCGGGAGCTGGGCAGCAATTACATTATTGATGTCAGGAAACACCGTCCGGGCAGGTTTCCAGTTCTCAGCTTCTGGTCTCTGAAGCACTCGAAGGCCGCTCTCCGCATCACCGCCATTCTCATTCTGGCTGCCCGGGAAAACGGATTTACCGACAGCGCGGAAACCCATGACATGAATGACTATTACATTACCAGCCGTTCCTGCGACACCGCCCATTTCCTGAAAAGACTGCCGCCCCCAAGAGAGGATAAGGCGGGGCTAATTCTCAGCGTGCTGGCCGGTGCGGTTTTACTGATCGCTTTCTTCATCAGCACCGGGATCCTGTTTATGAAGTAGAGCGCCGTTTTAAAGCAGAGCGAACGAGAGCGCTAAGCTAAACGGAAATGAACAGGTTCGGGCTGGTATCTGATAATCAGGACTGCCGTGCTCCAGGGCAATCAGAAATCGTCGGAAAATAGCTTGGGCTGTGGCCTGAAGGTGTCTGATGCCATTATCTGAACAGGGTATTCACCGGAAAGCTCTTGAGTATGCCGGTAATTCCATATTCCCCTCTCCTCCTTCTCTGATATCCCGAAAGATTCTGCAGAGCCGCCTTTTCCACGCACCCCAGCTCCGTTTCTCCGGATCCTTAACCTCGCCGGTGTCCCAACCGGAGCTTTTTTCAAAAGATCGCAAATATATGACACACTTCAAACTTTTAAAAAATGTGTTATTTCTATCTGATTTTTCCTAGACTTTATACACATTGTTTTAATACTATATAGACATGCGGAACGAGCTGAAGAATTCTGGTACGGCCGCTTTCCTTCACCGCACGAGCCTTCAGTTCCGCAATTCATTCTGTTCAATTCCTTTCAATTCAGTTTCCTGAGGTGTGTTATGAATTTCGACGATGATAACGAAATCGATGGCAATGTTCTTTACTGGGGGGATCTCCAGGAACTCCCGAAGGGCTGGGAGCGGCTTAATGACGAGACCGCTGATCATCTCCTCTCCAAATCCAACGGGTGCAATCTCTGCGGGGAGTGGGTTATTGCTGCGGAAAAGGATTTTGACATGATCCTCGAAAAATACGGCAAACGCGCTCATGTGGTGATGTTCCGGAAGGACATTCCCGATAGCCCGCGGGTTAATCCGAAGATTGGCACTTTTTACGATACGAATAAGAACCCGCTGGTGGTCGGAACCACATTTGAGGAATTCGTGAACACCTGTAACAGCATCAACATATGCTGGGCCTGGATTGACATAGCCGAGCTTCTGGCTGACGATTAGAACCTTGCAAAATCCCGGTTGCCCGGATGGAGATTCCGAATAAGAGCCCAGGCTGCATCATAAGATGCTTCTGCGGTTCCCGCCCTTCTGGCCTTTTCTGAAAATGATCTCCCGGCTCTCCTGCCGCCTTTCTGATATTGGCCTTTAAACTGGTTTACCGGGGATTGCGGCGGGGATCAGGAATTTAAAGAACAAACGGTCAGGATTGCGCGGAAAGAGGTGTCACAAAATTTCGCAGCGTTTTGTCGGATGATTATGGCATTTTCAGACGCAGCCCCCTGAACTCCAAGGTCTTGGGGTAAGGGGCGAACGGCTTTATGCAACAATCGCCGGGAAGTTACGATTATCCGCCGCTGCCGAACATGCAGGCAAAAGCTTTGACCTGTATGAGACATGAGGTTACCTTCCCGAAGATACTGGCTTCAGGACTTATGGTGACCGGAAGCTGCTCCCTCAACAGCATCCATAGTCTCGGACAGCCATTCCTGATAGCTGTCATAGGGAGCGGCGCTCCAAAAAGAGAGAAGCTTGTTCAAAGTTTCTCGATCCCTGGCGATATCGGTGTTTTCATATTGCCGGGAATCCCGGTTAACGGTAACCTGATGACGGTGATCTGCCCCGAAATCAATTCTGAAGATGCAATAGCCGGTCCAGCTGCGATGAGCAAAAAGAGTATCGCCCTCCATGTACCAGAACCATTTATCCTCCATCCCGCGGGGAATATTTCCCCTGCGCAGGGCTTTCATCTGTTCCGGGGTAAATTCCTGCTCCAAAATAAAGGTGTCATGCAGGGCCGGCATGGCAAAACTTTTCCAGTCGCCCCGGCAGGCAACGGCATACTCCGGAGCAAACCTCCTGAGAGCGCTGATCCCCTCTGCTAAAAAACTGTCATCGATCACCGCAAAAACGATGTCAATTTTATGGCCGGCCGCCAGAAAATCCCGGCACGTCAGAATAGCGGTTTTCCAGGCCTCTTCTACAGGATATCCGAAGATGCCGGAGGAGATCAAAGGAAAGGCAATTGAAGCGCAGCCGTTATCCAAAGCCAGTTCCAGAGAACGGCGATAAGCCCCGCTGAGGGCGCTGCTCTCCCCGTTTTTGCCCCCTCTCCATACCGGTCCCACGGCGTGGATAATGTATTTGGCTTTGAGATCAAACCCCGGGGTAATAACTGCCGAACCGGTAGCGCAATGACCGATTTTGCGGCAGGCCTCGCTGAGAGAGGCGTGCCCCGCAGCTCTGAAGATGGCGCCGCAAACTCCGCCGCCGGCCCAAAGTCCCTCATTGGCCGCATTCACAATGGCATCTGAGGATAACTCCGTAATGCTGATTTTTTTAATTTCAATGCTGCTCATGGCAAAGTCCCTATGTGTACATGCTGGAAAAATCGGCAGCAGGAGTTCCGGCTTTCCCCGGGTACCACGATAAGCGCGTTCCTGCTGCTGCCTGGTATTGAGCCCGCAGTCTGCCAGAGAACAGACAAAAAAAGCGCCTCCCTTCTAAGGACACGCCTTTTTCTATTTCCTGACTGTTTCTTCGCTTTTTCCTACGGCTTAATGACGGTAACGCCGTTCATGTACTTCCTGAGCGCCTCGGGCACCTCAATGGAACCATCCTCCTGCTGATAGTTTTCCATTACGGCTACCAGACAGCGGCCCACGGCGAGACCGGAACCGTTCAGGGTGTGCACCAGACGGGTCTTTCCGGAAGCGTCTCTGAAACGAGCCTGCATTCTTCTGGCCTGAAAATCGGTGCAGTTGGAGCAGGATGAAATCTCGCGGTAGGTGTTCTGAGCAGGCACCCAGACCTCCAGGTCATAGGTCTTGGCAGAGCTGAAGCCCATGTCGCCGGTGGAAAGAGCCACCACGCGGTAAGGCAGGTTCAAAAGCTGGAGCACCTCCTCCGCATCATGAGTCAGGCTTTCCAGAGCCTCCCAGGACTTGTCGGGGTGAACAATCTGTACCATCTCCACCTTGTCAAACTGATGCATGCGGATAAGACCGCGGGTATCGCGGCCGGCGGAACCGGCTTCGGAACGGAAGCACGGAGTGTGGGCGGTGATCTTTATGGGAAGATCCTTTTCCTCCAGAATTTCATCCCGCACCATGTTGGTCAGGGGCACCTCGGCGGTGGGAATCAGGCAGAAATGCCGGTTGGCATTGTCCCCGTCGGCATTGCCGTCCAGAGACGTATGAAAAAGATCCTCGGCAAACTTCGGCATCTGACCGGTGCCGTAAAGGCTGTCCAGATTTACCAGATAAGGCATATAGCATTCGGTGTAGCCGTGCTTCTCCGTATGGAGATCCAGCATGAACTGGGAAAGAGCCCGGTGCAGTCTGGCAATGTCGCCCTTCATTACCGCAAAACGCGCCCCGGAGATCTTCCGGGCATTGTCAAAGTCCAGCTCCTGGTGAAGCTCCTCGCCCAGAGCCACGTGATCCTTAACCGGGAAACTGAATTTCCGGGGTTCGCCCCAGCGTCTTACCTCAACGTTTTCAGTTTCGTCCTTGCCCACCGGGGTGGTATCGGAAGGAAGATTGGGCACCGTGAGAGCATATTCTCTGATATCAGCCAGCACCTTGTCCTGAGCGGCCTTGACCTGTTCCAGCTCCTCGCCGATCTTCTTAACCTGTTCTTTGACAGGAGCCACGTCCTCGCCCTTCTTCATGGCAATGCCGATGGACTTGGAAAGGGAGTTGCGCTGAGCCTGAAGATCCTGGGTTTTTACCTGAAGCTCCCGGCGCTGCTCCTCGAGAGCCTCAAGCTTTGCAGTATCAAGAACAAAATTACGGGTGGCCAGACGTTCCCTGGCGAATTCTAATTCCGTACGGAAATATTTGGAATCTAACATACTATCACTGTTTTCCGGTTAAAAAAATCCGGGCCTCCGGAGACTTGCCCCCGAGCCCGCGATCCTGAAATGCACCCCTGAATTATACTTTATCTCAGGTTTGTCATACAACCCGCCCGGATCCGCGCCGGATCCCGGCAGCCTAAAGAACGGGCTTGCTCTCCGTGAATGCCGGAGCATGCGGGTTCTCCCGCTCCGGCCGGGAACCGGAAAGCTCCCTCATATCATCCTCCGAAAGCCGGATCTCCTGACCGCTCTTGGTGTTTTTAATGTAAACATCCATCTGGTTAAAGGCAAACTCGATGCCCAGCCGGTTAAACTCGTTGTAGATTTCGGTATTCAAGGAATCTATGGACGGGAAGTAGTCGGAGATGTTCTTGATGTAATACCGGAGAATCAGGTTCAGTGTGCTCTCCCCGAAGCTCTGGAACAGCACATAGCTCTTGGGGGATTTCAGCACATGGACATTGGCATCGGCAATGCGGAGCAGCGCCTGTTTGGCCGCCTCCACGTCAGAACCGTAGGCGATCCCCATCTCCACCTGCATTCTGGTCAGACACTCATCGTTAAGGGACCAGTTAGTCAGAGGCGTGGTGATGAAGGCCCTGTTGGGCACCACGTAATCTCGCTTCTCAAAATCAGTGATGGTGGTGGCGCGGATGCGGATCTTGGTTACCCGGCCGCTGGTGCCGTTAATGGTGATAATGTCGCCGATTCTGATGGGCCGCTCAAAGAGGATGATAAGGCCGGAGACGAAATTGGCGAAGATTTCCTGAAGGCCAAAGCCCAGACCTACGGAGAGAGCCGCCACCAGCCACTGGAGCCGATCCCAGGTAATGCCGATCCTGCTGGAGACAAAGGCCACGCAGATGGCAATGAAGATGTAGTTGAACACCATGTTGATGGTGTAGCTCCACTTCTTGGCATACTCGCTCCAGCTGAACAGCACCACCTCCAGAATACCCGAAAAGTTTTTCACCAGCACCGCCGTCAGGAGAACGGCATAGCCCACAAACACCATATCCATCATGGTAACCGTGGTGGTGATGGAGCCGTCCTGGGAGCTGAAGCTGTACAGGGTAATGGACTGCAAATAATTTACCACCGCCAGAATGTCCTTCCACACCATGTAGAGGATGCTCACGAATATCAGGAAGAGAATATAGTTCACCGCCCGCTTGGATTTGCTGTTGATTTCGGAAATGGGCATCTTCTCGTCATCCAGCGGGGAGGACAGCTCCTGAAGATCTTCATTCTTGACTGCGATGCCGGCCTGCCTGTCCGCCTTGGCCTGCGCATAGGCCTCCAGCTTGCGCTGGTAGGCCATGCGCCGGGCCTGAAGCCGCATGGAGCGCACCACCGTGGCATCAATGATCACGTACACCAGCAGGATGTAGTAGGTCCAGATAAGCTTGCCGGCGATGATCACCGAGGAATAATAGTAGCCCATGGCCGCCAGAATGGGAATGGTCATGCAGGTGGCGGTCATAACGATGCTTTCCGTGCGGGACAGCAGGCTGAAATTACCCTTGAAGCGCTCCCGGATGTCCCCGAAAAACGGAATCACCAGAATCAAAGGCAGCACAATCATGCAGATCTGCCCGATAACATCGTTGGCAAAGGTCTGAGGCTCTTTTTCTTTCCACACCACCAGAATCATGATCACCGCGAACAGGAAAAACATGATCTTGCGGCGCCTGATGGAACGCGGGTTATAGATCATCTGGAACTGCACCTCGGAGATGCCGCCCTTGGCCCGGAGCTCGATCCACACCCAGGACATGAAGGTCATGAGAGCCACGGTGGTGATAATGAGCCGGATCCCCCCTTCCGGATCCGTCAGGAAGGTCTCATCCGGGTTAAACACCAGAAGATCATGAGACAGGAGGCCCAGAATCACCGCCATAAGAGGAATGGGGGCGCACAGCAGAAAAATATAAAAGAGAGACTTGAAGGTATTGTAGTGGCTGTCCTTCCGGGGCGATCCGATAACCTTGTTAATGGCATCGATGCGGCTCTTGCTATCCTTCCGGGAGCGCAAAAGAACATACACCAGAAACAGCAGGGGAAGGCACTTCAGCACGGTTTCCGCCCTGAGATTGGACAGGGAGAACCCCTCGAAGCTGAACCGGTTGTTGTTCCACTGGAGCTTCAGGGTTTCCGGAAACTTCTCCAGCCACTTCCTGCCGATATGCTTGGCCGAGGGACGCCAGAAGAGAGCCTCCTTGATCTGGGCGTTCAGGTTGGCGCGGAGCTTTTCATAAGCATCGGCGTTGGACTGAATGTTGACGGCCATGGAGAGCTCCTGAGAAAGCTGGCTCAGCTGTCCGGTAAGCAGGCTGGAACGGAGCTTCATCTGCTCCCCCAGAAGCACCTTTTCCTTATCGGTGAGCTCGCCGGTAAAGCCGCTTCTCTTCCGGAGATAGTCAACATAGGACTCAAAGCTGTTCAGACTGTCCAGCTCCAGATTCACGTGGTACTGCTCCAGCCGGATCTCCGAAATCAGATCCGTCAGGTTGGGGGGCAGGTCAATGACCGGGACAATATTCTTCTTGTTAAACAGGATCTGCACCAGATACTCGGAATTCTTAAAATACTGAATCTGGCCCGCCATATCGGATTCGATGACCCGGATGCGATCAAGCACGGCGGAAAGATCGCTGTTGATCTTCTTAAAATGATTGATCTCCGCGATTCTCTGGTTTCTTCTGTCCAGATCCTCCCGGTTCTTCTCGGTAATATATTCGAAAAGAACATTGCCGCCCCGGAGCTCCTTCTGCTGATCCTCCAGCGCCTGGGCCTGCTCCTGGGTTTCCTGATTCCGGAGCTTTATCAGGGCATCCTCTGATAACTGAATTAGCTTTTCGGTATGCTCCGAAAGCCGGGTATAGACCAAGAGCCGGCCCTTGAGGTACTCGCTGATCTCATTGGCATTGGCCAGCATGAACTGAGACATCACCTGGCGGTGCCCCAGATAGCTGAGCTCCGCCTGGAGGGCCATGATTTCAGTTCTGCGGGGGGCCTGGGAAGACTTGTCGGAGAGGCGGTTATTGATTTCAATAGTGCGATCAGTAATCTCGGAGGCGGTTTCCTGCGCCCGGTGCGGCATCTGGTTGCCGCGTTCAATGTATTTGGCGTAATCATCCCGGGCGTTGGTGTATTGGTTTTTCAGGGTGGTGAGATAGGTTTGCAGGAGAATAAGCTCATCCTTGCTGAGGTGTGGGATGCTCTTTTCCAGATCCATAAGCTGCGCCCCGCCCAGTGTTCCGGTGGCATCCTCCAGAAACAGCTTGTTCTTGTCCCGGAGTCCCTGCATGCCGGTGCGCCACATTTGGAATCGCTGAATCTTTTCATCGAATTCCAGCACCTTCTGATAATCGGCAATCACCGCCTTGTCGGCATCGGTAAGCTCGGTGCCCTTGCGCTCCAGATCTGAAATCTCCTTCCGGATGGCTTCCATGGTCTTTCCGACGTTGGCAGGATCGGCAGCGCCGATCTCCGCGCCCTGAACCGCCCCGGCAATCAGCGTAAGCGCCAGGACAGCCAGCGCCGGGATTTTCAGAAAAAATTTCAGAAAAGACATAAAAGACCCGCCCTAAAAACAGTCAAAAAAGCCCCCGGAGGAACCGGCCGGACGGTCTCAGAGTCCCGCCCATCTCGCGGCCAGAGCCAGCGCCGGAGCCCACAGGAGAGCCGGAAGGAAGTCAGAGGTTCGCACCTTCCGGAGATTAAGAAGTCCCAGAGACGACATCATGATAAGAATGCCGCCCGCGCCGGTAACGCCGGCCAGAAGATAATCGGGAACCATGCCCCGGGCCGCCCAGGCTCCCAGATAAAAAGTCCCCTGCCATAGTACCAGAACCGGAGCCGTCAGCATAATGGCATAGCCGTAGACAGCTCCCAGAGCCAAAGCCGTGATGAAGTCCATGCTGGCATTAAGGAAAAGCATGGAATGGTCACCCTGCAAGGCGCACTTCATGGGGCCCACGATGGAAAGCGTCCCGACGCAGAAAAGAAGCACCGCCGTGACCACGCCCTCCGCGGTTCTGCCGCCCCCGGAGGCAAACCGCCCGGCCGCCCGGTTCATCCGCTCATGAAGATCCAGAAAGGCACCGGTTACTCCGCCCAGAGCCAGAGCCATGAGGAGAATGATCATGCTGCCGCCGCTCTTAAGAGAGGACAGAGCCATCTCCGCTCCCGCCACCAGAGCAATCATCCCCACGGCGGTGAACAGGGTGTCCCGGTATCTTTCGGAAAACCGTTCTCCGACAGCCGCTCCGGCTGCCGCGCCGAGAATAATCGCCCCGGCATTAACCATGGTTCCCAGCATCAGCGTGTCCCGATCCTGCTAACTCTGTTATTTATCTCCGCCCTTTTCCGCATTCCTGTCTGCGGATTTGTCTGCTTTCTTATCAGTCTTGCGCTCGGTCTTTTTCTCGGCTTTGCCGCTTTCGTCAGCGGCTCCCCCTTCCTCGGCACTGTCTTTGGAAAACACCGGAGTGCCGTCCGCATTGAAATAGGTGGGCATCTTAACGAGATTCTTGTCCATGTTCTTGTGCTTTATCTGGACATTCTTGCCGCGGGCCTTGAAGCTCCGGGCCAAATACTCGGCAATGTAGACGCTGCGGTGCTGGCCGCCGGTGCAGCCCACGGCCACGGTAAGATAGCTGCGGTTGCTGCGCTCCAGAAAGGGGAGCCACTGATTAAGAAAGGCATCCAGCTGCTGCGCAAAAAGCTGCATTTCCGGATACTTCAGAAAGAATTTCACCACCGGTTCATCAATGCCGGTAAGATGACGGAGCTCCGGATCCCAGTGCGGATTGGGGAGGAAGCGGGCGTCAAAAACAAAGTCGGCATCCTTGGGCACGCCGTGCTTGAAGCCGAAGGACTCGAAAATAATGGAGAGATCCTTGCTCTTTTTGCCCAGGACGAGAGAGGTAATGTTCTCAGAAAGCTGATGGATATTGCTTAAGGTGGTGTCCAGCCGGATATCGGCCAGAGCGGACAGGGGATCCAGGAGACGGTGCTCCTCGCGAATGGCCTCCTCCAGACTAAGGTTGTTCTTGGCCAGAGGATGCAGCCTCCGGGTTTCCTCGTAGCGTCTTACCAGCGCCGCATCATCGGCGTCCAGAAAAATGCTGGTAATTTCATTCTGGGGATCCTTTTTGATGCTGTTTATAAAGCGAATGAAGCCGTCGGAGCTGGCGGGAAGATTTCTGACATCGATACTTACGGCCAGCATGCTGTGCTTTTCCCGGCTCATGTTGATAAGCTCCGGCAGAAAATTTACCGGCAGGTTGTCCACGCAGTAAAAACCCAAATCCTCCAGCACTCTGAGAACGATGGTCTTCCCGGCGCCGCTTCTGCCGCTGACCAAAAAAAGCTTCATAAACGATTTCTCCTGCTCACTGAAATCCTGTTCAGGAATTATACCATAACACTGAAAACGGATACTGCCGGAGAGCCCCGGAAATCCGGACTCTGAATCGGTTTCCGCATCTCCGAATGAAGCCGGGAACTCTCCCCGGGAAAAAGCTGAGGGGGATGCCAGGGAGGCTGGCAAATAAAGACGGCAAACAGCAGATGAAATGAGTCTGAAAAGCTGACCGGAACAGAGACCTGATTTCGTTCCTCGCATACAATATAAGCAGTAATGCTGACAGCGATGGAGATGATTTATGTGCAGCGGAGACTGCGATCCCGGTGTTTGCTCCGGGCTTCCTTATATAAGGAGCGGATAAAGACGGCGAATGTCTTTTTGGCTGTTTGTTCGGATTCCCGGCATATTTTCTGCTGGGGTGCTGCATCATTGCCATATTGGAGATAGCATGCCCTCTGAGATCGGTTGAGAATCCGTGGCTCGCCATGTGTTTCATTATATTTGACGTATCGCTTTTCCTTCTTTATTGGACAAAGGCTTTTTATGCCTGGATATTTAAAAAAATCTGGAAAATGCTTGCTGACTTTTACTGCGGCGGAAGTCCCGATAGTTAAATTTCTGATTCTGTAAGAGCCGCAAGAACCCGCTGTTTGCGGTTTTTTTGAGCCAAATGAAGGCGGAAAGTTCCGGAAAAATCCGCCCAAATAAAAAGAGACCGCAATCTGCGATCTCTCTTCATGGCACTTCAGTAACTCAAATGCGCCCGGCTAAGCCGTGATGGCGGCATACCGGGAGCTTCCCAGAGTCTCCGTCATAAAGGCGTACGGACTTACATCCTCCCCCTTGGTCACTTTGGAAAAGAGCTGGGCCGAGCATCCGGAAACCAGAATCACGCCCTGCTCGTTCCGGGTAACGGGCTGCTGCTCGTTACGGGAATTCACATTCCAGAACACCACCTTGGGAAGCCGGTAGCCATGCTCGGCAAACTTCATTTCAGCGGTCGTAAAATTGCTCCCGGAGGAATTAGCTGCCGCGGCGTCAAACTCCATGTCCGAAATTATGTACAGCGTAGCGGGAAGATCCTCCTGCTTAGCCTTTTTCTTAAGGGCCGCAGCCAGAATCAGATCAAAAACCGCCGCGAGATCGGTGTTGGCGCACTCATTAAAGGATCTCACAAACTGCACCTTGTCCGCAATGTCCTTGCCCTTGATCTCCACCAGCCGGGGGGTGCGAGAAAACGTAATGAAGTGTCCCCGGAATGCTCCCTTGCTCCTTTCGGCGAAGTAAATGGCCAGCGACTGCGCCACCGCCGCCGGCAGCGGCTCATGCTGCCAGTACATGGAACCGGAACCGTCAGCCACCACCAGGGCATTCTCCCCGTCAGTGTAATCAGGAAGCGCATTCCAGGAAGTATCCAGAGACAAGCGTTCTTCCTGACTCAGGGATGTCCGGTAGGCGGCATTCACGATGTCGTAGGGCATCAGGGTTTTTACATTCAAAGTGGCTTCGCCTGCGGCAACCTTTTTCAGAAAGTCGAGGTAACGCTCCTTGTCATTCCGGATAAAGGCCTTGCGATACTTATGCATGGCCTTTCCCGGCTGCTTGGCGTAATCAAAGGTGTAGTCCTTCTTGCGAAGGCTGTTCTCAATGATGCCGATTTGAGCCCGGAGAGCCGACAAAGCCTTGCGATACTCATGCTCGCGCATGCCGAAGGCTCCGGCCAGCTGCTTGGCCCAGGTTACAGTTTGCAGGCAGGAGGCATTCACGGAGGGCAGCCATTTACCCAGAAGCGACACCTTTCCTTCGCCGTCCAGAGCTTTAAGGTCAGCGGTGAACTGCTTTCTCAAAAAGGCCTCGGCTTCCTCCCGGGCCGGAGTGTCAAGGAGAGTCAGAATGTCGTCCCAGCGGCCGTATTCGGGAATAAGCTCCAGGTTCTTCAAAAGAGACTCCTTCCTGTTTTCGGAAAGCCATTTCAGGATGTCCCGGAACACGTGGCGTTCTCCCAGCCCCTCCCGGATATCCCGGGCAAAGAACAGAGTCTTCATGGCCAGATCCGGATCCTCGAAGAACGCTCTCATGAAGCGATCCTGAATTTCCTGTTCGCAGGAGTTACGGAGGGCGCCGATGGTAGCAAAAAGATCCAGACAATAGGATTCGGTAGTGCGGAAAGTTACAGCTCCGTTCTCAGTTAAAGCGGTATTGGAAAGTTCTTTTAACTCTTTAAGCATGATCAATTACTCCTTATCTGCCTGGGAAGCTCTCTCAGAAACGCCAGACCTGCGTCAGAATGCCTGACGGTATCATCCCCCCTCCTGATATTTTATAAACCCTGAGCGATCCCGGGTGACATTCTCGGGGATTTTGTCCAAATCCCCCTCAGGGATCCC
>JAEEGF010683787.1_pt1 | contig 24459 bp, 20 predicted proteins | sample 9134171 | NCBI WGS metagenome assembly JAEEGF01 (sample SAMN16246542, study PRJNA631951) | gut metagenome | biome: gut microbiome; feature: rumen; material: AP-attached | host: Bos | place: Iran: Karaj | collected 2018-10
CGTAGAGAGACACAAATATGCCAGAGAGAAGCTTCCTGAGTGCTTTATCTTCATGTCCACCAATGGCCTTATTCTTACAATTGATAAGGTAAAAGAGGTGGCTCCATATATCAACCAGCTCATTATCAACAACTATTCCAATGAGATGAAGCTCCACAAGAATATTCAGGAGCTTTACGACTATGTAAAGGCTAATCCTGAGCAGTTCAAGGATCTCGATATTCAGATTCAGATGAGATATCTCCAGGAGGTTCTCACCAACAGAGCAGGCAGTGCTCCTAATAAGAAGGCTACAGAGAAGGTTATCAAAGAGACCTGCCTTCTTCCTTTCACAGATATGTGGATCATGCCTAACGGCAAAATGGGACTTTGCTGCTGTGACAATTTTGAGACAACTGATTTTGGTGACCTCACTCAGATGACACTTAAGGAAGCCTGGGGGAGTGAGAAGTTCCAGGCTGTAAGAAGAAAAATCGCAGAGGGACGTCAGAACTATCCTTTCTGTAAGCACTGCGACTTCATTGACGCAGGTTTCCGTATGCAGATTGTAAATGCGATCCTTCGCGGTGATCAGGATGCAGCCAACAAGCTTGGCGGCCATGAGCGTATGAAGATAGGAAACAAGAATAATTCCGATGATGGTATTAACTAAGCTTTTGTATTGGAGAATAAGATGGATAAAATTGCAGTTCTTATCCCCTGTTATAACGAGGAAAAGACCATAGGCAAGGTTGTAAGGGATGCCAAAGCTGCTTTGCCCGAAGCCACGATATATGTCTACAATAATAATTCCAAGGACAGAACCGCAGAGATAGCAAAAGAAGCCGGAGCAGTAGTCAGAAATGAGTATATGCAGGGCAAGGGAAACGTTATCAGGCGCATGTTCAGGGAAATAGACGCTCTTGTCTATGTAATGGTGGATGGAGACGATACTTATCCAATGGAATCAGCCAGAGAAATGGTGGATAAGGTTCTTTATCACAATGCTGATATGGTGGTGGGAGACAGACTTTCCTCTACCTACTATCAGGAGAACAAAAGACCTTTCCATAATTTCGGCAACAGCTTGGTAAGAGCAAGTATCAACAGATTATTTGACTGCAACATCAAGGATATCATGACAGGATTCAGAGCCTTCAGCTATGGCTTTGTTAAGACCTTCCCGGTTCTCTCCAAAGGATTTGAGATAGAGACGGAAATGACTATCCATGCAGTCTATAATAACCTTCAGATAGAAAACGTAATCATAGAGTACAGGGACAGACCAGAGGGGTCCGAGAGTAAGCTCAATACTTTTGCGGATGGCTTTAAGGTGCTGCGAACCATATTAAGGCTCTATCGCGGATATAAGCCTTTCTGGTTCTTTAGTTCAATAGCAGCTGTTCTCACTCTGTTTTCACTTATATTCTTTATCCCAATCCTGCTTGAATATTGGGAGACAGGCATGGTTCCAAGATTCCCGACTCTGTTTGTGTGTGGCTTTGTATTTCTGTCTGCAGTTCAGAGCTTCTTTGCGGGAGTTATACTGTCAACCATGGCTCTCAATGACAGGAGAGAATTTGAGATGCAGCTAAATATGCTGCAGAGGCATAAGGAAGCTGATTACGGACCTGGGGAAGAATTAAAATGAACAAGTCCAAAAAGAAACTGGCACTTAGTGCATCAAGAGATTTCATATTCAGTGTTCTTGCACTGATGATCTATAACGGTGTTCTTCAGCTTGTGATCTATCCCGGGCTTAATTCCGGGATGGGTGTGGAAGCTTTTGGCACCGTTCTTTATTTGATTTCAATTATTTCAGTTATGGGTGCGGGCTTTGGCACCGCAGGCAGCTACTCAAGAATGGTGGCAAAAAAGGACAGAACTCAGGAAAATGGCGAGTACAACCTGTTTCTTTTGATGGTGGCCGCAGTATCTGTTCTGGTGAGCTTTGTGGCTCTTTTTGTGTTAAAAGAACTTGAGGCTTTCTACTACCTTCAGATCCTGGTCTTGATGGTGGTAACTGTATTCAGGTACTACGCTGATGTCGAATTCAGGATGAATATCCGGTTTGTGGATTATTTCCTATTTTTTACGTCGGTGGCATTGGGTTATGTAATAGGTCTTTTGCTGTATCCCGTAACCGGAAGCTGGGTTTTGACAATTCTCTTGGGAGAATTATTTGGAATAGGATACACATTTTTTAGGGGCCATATTTTCAGAAGACCCTACACAAAGCTGTCGGCGGATTATAAAGAGAACCTTAAGTCTGCCTGGGTTATTTCATTGAGTAACCTTCTGTCGGCCCTTATTCTTAACTCCGACAGGATCTTGCTGAGACTGGCGGTGGGAGCCAGGGAAGTAACAGTATTTTATACGGCGAGCCTTATTGGAAAGATAGTGGCCATGCTGACTACGCCCCTTAATGGCGTGATCATCAGCTATTTTACCAATTATAAGATCAGGATAACCAAAAAGCTCTTTACGGGAATAGGGCTTCTCATGGTGTTGCTTTCTGTTCTGGGAGCCCTTGTCTGCACGGCAGTTTCCTATATCTTTGTAAAAGTAATGTATAAAGATGTCTTTGATGAAGCCGTGAATTATTTCTTTTTGGCCAATCTGGGACAGATACTTTACTTTATTTCCGGGTCTTTAATGGTAATAGTCATGAGCTTTACCAAGGAAAAGCTGCAGCTGGTAATAAACATTATTTATGTGACAGCCTTTGCTATTATAGTAATTCCCGCAACCCTGTTAATGGGCCTTGATGGAATGGCAACAGGCCTTGTGATAACGAATTTTATAAGACTTCTGACAACTTACCTTCTTGGACTAAGACAACTAAAGCAATAAAGAAAAGCTCCGCTACAAAAATTGTAACGGAGCTTTTTATACGTTCTTTAATTGCCGGATTCTGATGATGATTCTGAGGATGCTTCTGAAGCAGCGCCTGCGGGCGGAGGAGCAAGAAGATATTCGCCCTTCATCATCTTTTCATAGTTTTCAGGATAGTATTCCTGGAGCTGATCATCTCTGTATCTGTAATTTTCATTAGGATTGAATTCATCAATCTTGATATTGTCGGTTTCCAGATAAGCAAAGGGTTCATAACCTTCAGACCAGTTGACTACATGGGCCAGAAGCCTTGCGAAAATCTGTCTTCCGGTAAGTGAAAGGTGAAGACCGTCAATAGTGTACTGATCAATCTTATCCATGTAAAGATCTGCGTGAGTCATGAACATGCCATCAAAATCGATTGCCTGATTATCTTCACAGACATTTACAGCTTTCTTGGCAAATTCTGCAAGGGTGGCATCTCCATTACTTACGACGTAGGAGTCTCCGATGAAATTGCCGTCTGCATCCTTGAAGATACAGTAGAAAGGTGTCATGACGATGAATTTGGCATTGGGGCTTATTTTCCTGAGTTCATCAATTCCGGTACAAAGGGCACCATAGTAGGAATAAATCAAGGGTCTGTCAGTCTCTGTGTGATCAAGAGGAGTCTTGTTAAAGAAATCGTTGGCACCATATTCAATGATGTAGTAGTCAACTTTTTCAGGATCCACCTTGTTCATATTCTCAAGGACATTGGGATAATCTGCCAAAAGACGATTCCTGTCGACCTTGCCCTGGAGGGCATATACCATACCCACAAAGGAGGTGGAGGACCAGCTCTCGTAGTTCAAATACTCATAGGTTGATTGTTCCAGAGCTGCTGTAGTTCCGCCGATTCCCAGGTTATAGGATACGGAATTCGGAACTCTTGTTGTTATAAGTGATGCAATGTCTGAGCCATCGCTTCTTCCGTTAGCTATCTGGCTGTCTCCGAAGAATACCAGATTGATCTTATCAACATCCTTTTCTTCTTCCTTGGGCTCTTCTACCTTTTTCTCGATAGAAGAGGTGGAGGCTGCCGCACTGGCTTCTTCCAGTAATGGCTCTATCAAATCCTTTAAAATAATTATTTCGCTGGATTGTTCTTCCGCTGCCGAATCAGACTGAGCAGCAACTTCTTTCTCAATGTCTTCTTCCACTTCATTCAGTGCTTCCTTAGAAAGAGAGCATCCTGAAACCATGGCAACAGACAGGAGCAGGGCTGCAATAATATTAAATCGTTTTTTCATAATATCTTCTCCTATAGTACTGCTAATAGAATTGTATCACTAATTCCCAGAAAAGGAAGTCCTGTAGATGTATTATTGAAGAATTTGCGCTACTGAGGTATACTGTTACTGTTCAGGTCTTGTGATGCTGAGCAATATTATATATCATAGGAAATGCTTCCTATGATATATAAAACGCTCCGCTGTGGATGCGCACCTCGCGGAGATGTAGTTTATTGCTGCGCAATACCGCTCGGGCGCGAAAGAGTCGCGAGCGACTCTTTATTTTTATGCCCAAAATGACGAAAACAGAGGTAAAGCATATGAAGAAGGCACTGATAATAGGTGCAGGACCGGCTGGACTTACAGCGGCCTATGAGCTGCTGACTAAATCCAAGGATTATCAGGTAGTAGTATTTGAAGAGACATCGCAGTTCGGTGGTATTTCAAGAACTGTTAATTATAAAGGAAATCGTATGGACATGGGAGGACACAGATTCTTCTCCAAGGTTCCCGAGGTAAATGAGTGGTGGCAGAAGATGCTGCCTCTTCAGGGATCACCAACTTACGATGATATTGTTCTGGGACGCTCCATGAAGATGGCTCCCGGCGGTCCTGATCCTGAGAAGGAAGACAGGGTTATGCTTAGGAGAAACAGAGTATCCAGAATCTTTTTTGACCGTAAGTTCTATGATTACCCTATTTCCCTTAAGGTTGAGACCTTTAAGAACATGGGACTGTCTAAGACCATTGCCTGTGGATTTTCTTATATGCACGCCATGATCTTTAAGAGAAAAGAGAAGTCACTTGAGGACTTCTACGTAAACCGTTTTGGCAAAAAGCTCTATTCAATGTTCTTTGAGTATTACACAGAGAACCTTTGGGGTAGACACCCTTCAGAGATTGATCCTTCCTGGGGTGCCCAGCGTGTAAAGGGCGTATCCATTCTGGAAGTTTTGAGAAACGCTTTCCGCAAGAAGCATGGTAAGACCGGCGGAAAGGTTGAGACTTCACTTATTGAGGAGTTCAGCTATCCTAAGCTTGGACCCGGACAGCTATGGGAAGTTACAGCTGATGAGGTTAAGAAGCTTGGCGGAACCATCATTATGAATGCCAAGGTTACCAAAATCCGCAAGGAAGGCAACCACATTGTGGGTGTTACCTACCTTCAGGATGGCAAGGAAGTAGAGATTGATGGCGATGTTGTCATCAGTTCAATGCCTGTTAAGGATCTTGTGGCAGGAATGAATGACGTTCCCGCAGATCCAGCAAGAATCGCAGCAGGTCTTCCTTATCGTGATTACATGACTTTAGGAGTACTTGTTCCAAAGCTTAATCTCAGAAATAAGACCAATATCAAGACCATTGGAAATATAGTTCCTGATAACTGGGTATATGTTCAGGATAGAACTGTTAAGATGGGAAGATTCCAAATCTACAACAACTGGTCTCCTTATCTTGTAAAGGATCTTGAGAATACAGTATGGGTGGGCCTTGAGTACTTCTGCAACGAAGGCGACTCCATGTGGAATATGAACGAGGAAGAGTTCGCAAAGATGGCCATCGACGAGATGGTTACCTTGAAGCTCATTACCAGAGCGGATTCTGTAATCGATTATCACATGGAAAGAGTTAAGAAGGCATATCCTGCTTACTTCGACACCTATGATGAGATAGATAAGCTCATTTCCTATCTCAATACCATTGATAACCTTTACTGTGTTGGACGTAATGGTCAGCACAGATACAACAATATCGATCATTCTATGTGCACTTCTTTTGAGGCGGTTAAGAACATCATCAGTGGAAAGATTGACCGCAGCAATATCTGGAATGTTAATACTGAGAAGGAATATCATGAGAGTGATAAGACAGAGGCTGAGTCAGCAGACGAGGTTGAGGTTGACTAAGTAAATATTTGTTATTTCAGGCTTATGATGCGGTGCATTACTTTTTGCACCGCATTTCCATGTAAAAGAGTTAAGTTTATTTTTGAGGAATTATTATGAAAAAAATCAGTATCCTGATTCCCTGTTACAATGAAGTAGAAAACGTAGAGGGAATCTCAGCAGCAGCAGAAAAGGTGTTACAGCAGGAACTTCCGCAGTATGACTATGAGATAGTATTTATCGACAATGCTTCCAATGACGGCACCAGAGCCAAGATTGAGGAAATTTGCAGGAACAATAAGAAGATCAAGGCAATCTTCAATGTTACCAATTTCGGACAGTTCAATTCACCATTCCACGGTATTTGTTCCCTTGACGGAGACTGCGTTATCCCTATCTGTGCAGACTTCCAGGATCCTGTGGAACTGATACCTGTATTCGTGGAGCAGTGGGAGCAGGGACATAAGATAGTAAGCGGAGTTAAGTCCTCCAGTAAGGAAAACGGCTTTGTTTATTTTCTGAGGACCGTTTACTACAAGCTCATCAAGAATATGTCCAATGTGAGAATGATTGAGCACTTTACAGGCTTTGGCCTTTACGATAAGACCTTCATTGAGCTTCTTAGAAGCCTCAACGATCCCATTCCTTTTATCAGAGGAATCGTCGCTGAGTACGGAGAAGGCTTTAACATGATCACTGTGGAATATGAACAGCCACAGCGCCGTGCGGGCAAGACCCACAACAATTTCTACACCCTTTACGATGCAGCAATGCTCAGCATTACTTCCTATACCAAAGTGGGACTGCGACTTTGCACCATGGCAGGCTTCTTTATCGCTATGGTGGATATCATAGTTGCCTTTGTTTATCTGGTGCTTAAGCTGACTCACTGGTACAGCTTCCATGCGGGCTATGCACCTATGATCTGCGGAATGTTCATGATGGGAGCCATACAGCTTCTTTTCATAGGACTTATGGGAGAGTATATTCTTAACATCAACACCAGGGTCATCGGAAGACCCCTTGTGGTGGAGGAAAAACGCATAAACTTTGACAAGTAAACAAATATTGGGGAAAATATGCAGTTCATATCATTAGGTTTTTTAATCTTTTTGCCCGTAGTGGCCATGATCAATTATGTGGTACCCAGGAAATACAGGTATATCTGGCTTTTGGTCACATCTCTTGCTTTCTATATCAGCGTGGATGTAAAGAGTACTGCCGTGATGGCAGCATCCATAGTGACCACCTATGCCGCAGGTCTTATGCTGGAGAAAAAGCCGGAAAAGGGAAAGCTTTTGTTTGTGCTGACCTTGTGCGTGAACATTGGACTTTGGATGGTGTTCAAATATCTCGGATTTTTTACTTCCCTGATTCACTCTGTGAAGACGGTGAGCATTGTGGCCCCATTAGGCATATCCTTTTATATGCTGAAGGCTCTGGGATATCTTGTGGATGTCAAAAGAGGAGATATTAAGGCGGAACGCAACTTCCTTAAATATGCCCTTTTCGTATCATTCTTTCCGCAGATAGTTGCGGGCCCCATTGAGAGATCAAGAAATATGCTGCCTCAGTTTTCCTATCCTCTGACCGTGGATTTCTACAGATTGAGGTATGGCCTTATGGAGATGCTGTGGGGCTACTTCATGAAGATGGTGGTGGCGGACAGGCTTGCCATTTATGTAAACTCCATTTATGAGGGTCGTGGCTCAGGAACACTGGTGTTTATCGGAACGATTTTTTATACCTTTGAGATCTACTGCGATTTTTGCGGATATTCATTTATTGCCATTGGCGCAGCAAGGATTCTTGGCATAGATGTCATGAAGAACTTCGACACACCTTTTTTGTCCAGGTCCATAGCTGAGTTCTGGAGAAGATGGCATATATCTCTGTCCTCCTGGTTCAGGGATTATCTCTATATTCCTCTTGGTGGTAACAGAAAAGGAACCTTCAGAAAATATCTCAATATTCTCATTGTATTTGCAGTCAGCGGACTGTGGCATGGTGCCAGCTATACATTTATTGTATGGGGACTTATCCATGGAATATATCAGGTGCTGGGAGCAGTTCTTAAGCCCGTGAGAGACTTTTTGGTAAAACTCTTTGGAATAGACAGAAATTCCTACACTCATATAGCAGTTAAGACCTTTATAACATTTATGTTATTCAGCTATTCCATGATCTTTTTCAGAGCGGAGTCCATTGGAAAAGGACTGGAGGTACTTCTTGAAAGCTTCTCCTTCGAACCATGGGTTTTGACCAACGGCGATCTGTTTAAGCTTGATCTGGATGGCCCCAACATGCTGGTGGCGCTGCTTGGTATAGCCATGATCATCATGGTGGATATGGCCAATTACAAAGGCATTGTCATAAAAGAGAATCTCTTAAAGTGTGACTGGTGGTTCAGGTGGGTAGTACTTCTGGGAACAATAGTCATTATTGCAGTCCTTGGAGTATGGGGCCCGGGCTATGATGCCACAAACTTTATTTATCAGCAGTTTTAAGCGAGGGTTATATCTTATGAAGAGTAAATTTTCTAATTTTATAAAATGTGCCCTCTTTCTTGCGGCAGTTTTCGCAGTGCTGGTGGTGGCAGCCAAGGTTGTGGAGAGAAAAGAGAGCAATTACAAGTATGCAGATTTTTTTACCCAGGCAAAAAAAGGAAACATAGACGTACTGTTTCTTGGCTCATCCCACGTTATAAACGGCTATAATCCGGATGTCTTGTACAAAAACTACGGTTATACCTCCTACAACATGGGAGGACACGGCTCTGTGATGCAGTCCACCTACTGGGAACTCATTGAAAGTCTTGACTACTGCAGCCCCAAATGGGTGGTGGTGGATACCTATATGCTGGAAAAGAATTTCCAGTACTTGGATGTCATGGAGGAAAATGCAGACGACACCATGATAAATACCTCTGTGGAGCAGCTGCACCTCAACATGGACTGCTGGCCATTAAACAAATTAAAGATTGCAGCAGTTAAAGATCTCATCCGGGATAAAGATATTCAGAATCAGTTTTTGTTTGACTTCATGGTGTATCACAGCAGATGGAGCGAGCTGGACGAAGACGACTACAAGACTGTTCTGGGAAAACAAAAAAGGAACGACATGTTCGGAGCTGAGATGAGATATGAAGTGGAGAGGACTCCCATCTTTTATCCTGATCCGGAAAACGGACAGGGGCTTCCTGAGCATACAGTGGGCCAGGAATATCTCATGAAGATCATAGATGAGTGTCAGAGGCGTGGAATTGGCGTACTGGTGACATACCTGCCCTTCTGTGCTACCACAGAGGACAAGATGGCGGCAAATAGTGCCGGAACTCTGGCAAATATATATGGTGTACCCTATATAAATATGATTAATACAGATATAATAGATATGTACACCGATCTCAATGACACGGGACATCTCAATGTGTCAGGGGCTTTTAAGGTTACAGATTATATCGGGCAATGGCTTTTTGATAATGCAGACCTGACGGACCACAGAGGAGATGCTCAGTATCAGGACTATGAGAAGAGCACAGATGCCTTTTATGAGAGTCTTAAGGAGCTGGCTCTTGAGCCTGCAGATCTGTATACTGAGCTGAGCCTTTTATCTTTACAGCAAATGGGAGCCATAATCTATTTTAACCAGGATTCAGGAGCCTTTTCCGATGCCAGTGTAAAAGAGCTGGTGAGGACCATTGGCGGAAAAGATAAAATAGATTCAGGCAACGGTCCTTATATTTTGATCGATGATGCCGGCTCTGATAACAGGTACGAGGCCAGCCTTGATGAGATGCTGGATGGCGCTGAGACCGCCATGGGCTCATTTGTCTATCAGCCTGTGGAAAAGAAATTCAGATTTCTTTATACTCAGGATAACACCGAGATGAATTATCTATATGATGACGACCACGTGGATTATGACATTCAGATAATCATGTATGATAAGGATACAGGAGAATTATTGGGACGAAATTATTTCAAGTCCTATGGAAATACATATAGAAAATAAAGTAATGAGTTTTGAAAGGAAAAGAATATGAAGAACAAGATTTGTATTGTAGGAATAGCCGGAGGAACTGCATCAGGAAAGACAACCATCGTTCGCAGAATTAAGGAAAAGTTTGGTGATGACATTGTAGTTATCAACCACGATTCCTATTACAAGGCTCATGATGATCTTTCCTATGAGGACAGATCAAGGCTTAACTATGACCATCCGGAGTCTTTTGATACAGACCTAATGATTCAGGATATCAAGAAGCTCAAGAATAACGAAGAGATCGATATGCCTGTATATGACTACACTATCCACAACAGATCCGATGCTACAGTTCATGTGGTTCCAAAGCAGGTTATCATTGTTGAGGGTATTCTTATTCTTGAGAACCCGAAGCTCAGAAAGCTCATGGATATCAAGGTTTTCGTTGACACTGACGCCGATGAGAGACTTATGCGAAGAATCAGACGTGACATGGTGGAGAGAGCAAGAAGCATCGATTCCATCCTTACACAGTATGCTGAGACTGTTAAGCCCATGCATGAGCAGTTCGTAGAACCCAGCAAAAAATATGCTGACATCATCATTCCAAGAGGCGGAGAGAACCTGACAGGTATCAGCATTTTGCAGGAGCACCTGAACCTTGTTATGAAGCAGAGTAACAACAGTAACATGAATTGAAACTCATTATATTAGAACCCCGGAGGGAGCAGACCGGATGCTTGCGGCTTTTTTGTCTATACTTAAGTTAATATTGTGGCTGTTTATAATTCCCTTCAGTACGGGGCTTTTAGTAAATGGTATTTTGCCTAAGGTCAGAAGGACCATGGGAATTACGTTTATCCTGGGATATATGGTGTACTTCGCCGCTTTTGAAGTGGTGGCAATTCCCTGCATGCTGATTTATGTCTACAATGCATTTTCCTATTGCACCAGGTACTTCACCATTATTTCCCTGGCACTGGCTATCGCTGGAATTGTCAGAAGCGCGCTTAAACTGAAAAAAGAGGGAATGGGTTATCTCACTCTTTTCCCGGGGGAGACTCATTCAACACCCCAGGAACTCTTAAGCCCAAGATCAGACCCAAGGCTGCTTCGTCTTAGTTATTCCCTTGAGAGTAAGATTTATTGGGGCATATTCTTTGGACTGCTTCTTTTGCAGGTTGTTCTGGCAGTGGTGATGTCCAGCTTTGATGGGGATGATGCCTTCTACGTGGTGGAATCACTTCTTGCCCAGCAGGCAGATGTCATGAACACGATACTTCCATATATCGGAACCACCACTACTCTTGATATCAGACATGCCCTTGCGGTTATCACCATGTGGATCGGGTATGTGGCAAGGATTTCCGGTGTTCATGCAACAATCGTTTCACATTCGGTGATTCCGGTTCTGATAATTCCCTTTGTTTATCTGGTTTATGTGGAGATCGCAAGGATACTCTTAAGGCGCAGACAGGATGTAATCCCTGTATTTATGCTGATCATAGCGATGCTGATGATGTTTGGCAATGTGTCAATCTATACCCCTGCGACCTTCTTTTTGACAAGAACCTGGCAGGGAAAAGCCCTGGTGTGCAATATGGTATTTCCTCTTATTCTCTGGATCTTTTTGTGGATGCTGGAGGATATAAGAATTAAAGGCATTTTTGGAAAACACGTGGAAAAAGATGCTGAATCTTTTGCCGAATACAAAGAGTCAAGGCTCCTTTATATAGCTTCCCCCTGGATTTTCCTGGGACTTATCAATATGTTCTCCGGAATCTGCAGTTCCATGGGAATCATTTTTGGAAGCGGACTTATAGCACTGTTTACTCTGGTGCTCATGTTGTTTGAAAGAAGCTTAAAGCCTGCAATTGGTGCTTTTTGCTGCATTATACCAAACCTGATCTACTTGTTTATTTACTTTAAGATGTGAGGTACTTATGTACGGAATCTTTATGGAGTGCTGGGTGGCGCTTAAACTCTACGGAGGAAACGGAGCAATCCTGGTGATGTTCCTGATTTCAGCCCTTTATATCGCCATCACTGAGAAAAGCCATAAAAAGAAATTAATGCTGGGAATAATCCCTCTTTTGATATTGGCGGGATTTCTTGTGCCCATTACAAAGATAGTATTTGTGGCGGCCTTCGATGACGGCAGTGATACCTATTACCGCGTGCTGTGGCTGATACCTATGTATGTTGTCATAGGTTACGGATTCTGCAGCTTTATCTTTTCCCTGAAAAAAAGTATGTACCAGAGGGTGGCCATAGTGGCATCACTGGCTATTATAGCTTCCACGGGATCCCTGGTGTACGCCAGCAGAAATGTCACGGTTGCGGAAAACCTGTATCACATTCCACAGAAGGTTATTGATATCTGCGATGTGATATCACCAAAGGAAGGCGAGCCAAGAGTAAGAGCGGCTTTCCCTTCTGAACTGGTGCATTTTGTGAGACAGTATGACACCAATATTCTCATGCCCTATGGCAGAGAGATGGTGGTAACCCAGTGGGATTACTACAATCCTGTGTATGAGGTAATGGAAAAGCCCGAGACCATCGAGGCTGAGGCTCTTCTTGAGGCCACCAGAGAGACTAAATGTAAATATATTGTGCTTTATCAGGAGCGCAAGATTGACAGAAATCTTCAGGACTTGGGACTTGACCTGGTCAGCAATGTCCATGGGTACAATATTTATTCGGATCCTCAGGTTGAAGAATAAGCTTAGTAATTAAGGAACAGAAATGGAAAAAGAAGTACAGGAATATTTAGATAGAGTCCACGAATCGGATTTTGCCATGTTATCCGAAGTGGACAGAATTTGCCGAAAATATGGCATAAACTACAGCCTTCACGGCGGCACTATGTTGGGAGCCGTAAGGCACCAGGACTTCATTCCCTGGGACGATGATGTGGACATCATCATGATGAGAGAAGACTACGAGAAGTTTCTTTCTGTTTACGAAAATGAAGCCGAGGAGAGGTTTAAGCTTCTCAGGTTTGAGCGCTATCCTCAGTTTTTTGATTTTATCTCAAAGATTGCCGATATGAGTCTTACCTATGAGGAGACAGCCTTTGGGGCAGAGAGCTTTTACGAAAACAGGTATTCTCATCCCACACTGGATCTTTTTGTCATGGATGTGGAAGCGGACAATCACAAATGGCAGCTTACAAGGCTTAAGATCCTGTATGCTCTGGCCATGGGCCACAGGCCATATATCGATTACACCAAGTTTAAGGGACCTATGAAGGCTGTAGCCTTCGTGCTGGCTGGGATTGGCAGATGTATTCCCTTTAAGAGAATCGCTGCGGCCTACATGAGAATCCAGACTGAGGGCGGTATCTCAGGTATTGTTAAGGGAAAAGACAAGGCGCCGAAATATCTTTTTATTTCAAATGAGCAGCCTGACCCAAGATACTGGGGACTTGATTTTGACTCAGACCATCTTGTAAATGGATGTGATACAGCTACTATCAGGGATAAGGAATTCCCGATACCAAAGAGGCATGAGGCTTGGCTTTCCAAGACCTATGGAGACTTCATGGCACTTCCTCCTGAGGAAAAGAGAGTTCCCATGCACGTAAATGTCATCAGATAGGAGAAAACCAGGTAATGAAGACAGTTGCACTTATTATAGCCGGTGGAACCGGAGCAAGAATGCATCAGGATATTCCCAAGCAGTTTCTCACAGTAAATGAGAAGCCTGTAATCGTGTATACCATGGAGGCATTTCAGAATCACCCTGAGATAGATTCCATTGCAGTGGTTTGCGTTCAGGGCTGGGAGCAGATGGTTACAGCCTATGCCAGACAGTTCAACATAGATAAGCTTCAGCACATAGTAAGCGGTGGAGAAAACGGACAGGCCTCCATCAGAAACGGTGTTTATGAGTTGGAGAAGTTTTTTGACAAGGACGACATTGTACTGATTCACGATGCCATAAGGCCTATGGTTTCTGCGGAGATCATTTCTGATTGCATTATGAAGACCAAGCAGTTTGGAAATGCCATCACAGCTATTCCCTGCGCTGAGGCCATGCTCACCACCGATGACGGAGTAGAGTCCCGGGAGACCTACCCCAGGGATAACCTTAAGAGAACTCAGACTCCCCAGGGCTTTAAGATAGGAGATATCTGCGATGCCCACAGACAGGCTCTGGAAAAGGGAATTACTGCTTCTGTAGCATCCTGCACCCTTATGATCGAGCTGGGACGAAAGGTCTATTTTTCACAGGGCTCGGAAAAGAATATAAAACTTACCACCGTAGATGACATTGACATCTTCAAGGCGCTTCTGGCCAGCAAAAGAAGCGAGTGGTTAAAGTAATATGAATATATATGACATTGAATTATATATGGAGGACCTTCGGACTGGGGCTGAGCATACGCTGGATATAGATTCCCTTAAGGGGGAGAGCGTCCTGATCACCGGAGCCGGCGGCACCATAGGTTCCTTTATAGTTGACATGCTCATGGAATACAATCGTGGACATGGCGGAAGTATCAGTGTTTTGGCCTGCGGAAGAAATCCTCAGAAGTTAAAAGAGAGATTCTCTAAATGGAGTGACAGCGGAAATCTTCTGGAATTCTTAAGGCTCGATGTCCTTGAGAAAATCCCTGAGAATTTTTATGAAGGTCACATCAGCTACATTATCCATGCCGCCGGAAATGCCTATCCCTCTGCTTTCATTGACAAGGCTCAGGATACAGTAAAGGGTAATGTCTTTGGAACTGCGAATCTCCTTAAACTTGCCAAAGAGCATGACTGCAGGCGGTTTGTCTATGTGTCCTCAGGGGAAGTATATTCTCTTGAATCAGATACAAAGGATAGAATAGAAAAGTTGTTTTTGAATGAATCAGACATAGATATTTTATACAGTAAGGTATCTGAGCTGGTGGAGGAACTGGGCCCCCGCTCATGTTATCCTGTCAGCAAATATGCTGCGGAGCTTTTGTGCCTTCGTGGTGATTACGGGTTTGATACGCAGGTTGTAAGGCCTAGTCACACCTTTGGTCCGGGGATCACTGGGAATGATGACAGAGCCCATGTGCAGTTTGCTCTTAAGGCTGCCAGAGGCGAGACTATAGTTTTAAACAGCGCTGGCACTGTGGTTAGATCCTATAACTATGTGGCGGATGCGGCATCTGCCATTATCAGCGTCATGACAAAGGGAAAAGATAAAGAGTGCGCTGACATATGCTCTCCGGATAATGTCATCAGCATCAGAGGACTTGCAGAACTTATAGGAGAGGCAGCAGGTGTGGGAGTTATAATAAAGGAACCTGATGAGAGGCAGAAGAGCCTCTTATCTCCGATAAATCGCCAGGTCCTTGATGCCGGTGCGCTATTGCAATTGGGATGGAGGAGTGCCTTTGACCTTAAGAAGGGCACAGAGCATTTCGAAAAAATAGTTGAGGGAATTTATAAATGATCTTTAATTCCTATGTTTTTGCTTTATTATTCATGCCGGTCTTTATGATTGGCTTTCATCTTGTAAGACATTTTGTTCATGTGGGCAAGCTTTCAGAATTTGCCTGTAATCTTTGGATTATAGGTGGGAGCCTGATCTTCTATGGACTTTTTGGCATAAGTAATCTCACCATTATTCTTATCAGTATTTTGTGGAATATCTGCACCTGTATCCCCATGAGCTTTATGAGACAGCATGGTAACAGGCTTTCTATTTTGGGACGAGAAACAAAGGTGCAGGATATATGGCTTTGTATAGGCATTTTGGGAAATCTTTCCCTGCTTTTATTCTTTAAATTCTGGAATGGGATGTTCCCCATTGCTATCAGCTTTTACACCTTCAATCAGATAATGTATATCACGGATCTTAACAGGGGCGACATAGAAGAGTTTGACCTCATGGACTATCTGAGTTTTATTCTTTTCTTCCCAAAGCTCCTGCAGGGGCCTCTTATGCGGTACGACGCCTTTAAGAATGAGATGGATAGGTCTTTTGCCTCAAGCCTTGACTGGGAAAAGATAATGAGGGGACTTCTTCTTTTCTCCATAGGTCTTTTCAAAAAAGTTATTATGGCGGATACCTTCGGGAAGGCTGTGGATTTTGCCTACGGAAATGTGGCTGGGCTGGGAAGTCTGGAGGCAGTTCTTGTGGCTGTCTTTTATTCCTTCCAGCTGTATTTTGATTTCAGCGGCTACTGCGATATGGCATCAGCCCTTGGCATCATGATGAACATGGAGCTTCCTCTTAACTTTGATTCGCCTTACAAGGCCGTCAATATCATGGACTTCTGGAAAAGATGGCACATCACTCTCACAGGCTTTTTTACCAAATATGTATATATTCCCCTTGGAGGAAACCGCAAAGGGGCTGCCCGCATGTATTTAAATACCATGATAATCTTTTTGTTGAGCGGATTCTGGCATGGAAAGGGCATAACCTTTATCGTGTGGGGAGCCATGCACGGTATTCTCTATTGTGTCACAAGGCTGCTGGGCGGCAAGAATAAAGACCGACTTAAGTTTGTAAGAGTCCCGCTGACCTTCATATATGTGACTGTGGCCTGGGTGTTCTTCAGAGCTTCTTCGGTAAAAGAAGCTGTGACACTTCTTGGCAGGGTTTTTACCGGCGGGAAAAGAGCCATTGCAACAGGCATTTCCTCCTGCTTTCAGCTGGATGAGCTGTGGTATGTCATTAAAGTTACTCCTGTAATGAAGTTGAGTTTTGTCTGGGACGTGTGTCTCTGGCTCTTTATGGCTGTCAGCGTGGTCATGATCTTCTTTTGCCCAAATGCCATCAGAAGGACCAAAGATTGCAGGCTTGGAGTAGCTACCACGCTTCTTACAGCGTTTTTACTGGTGTGGAGTATTGTGAGCTTTTCAGGAGTAAGCACCTTCCTGTACATGAATTTCTAAGGAATGAGTTTGAAATATATGAATAATAAAGGAAACGTAAAAGTTCATAACAAAGGGAGGTACCTGGGATTGTTTGCACTTTTGCTGGCACTGATGCTCTTTATCTTTGCGGCTATCACAGCGGTGGTGGTCTACGTGGATCCATTTTTCCACTATCACACGCCTCTGCAGGGATTTCCCTATATAGTAGATAATCAGCTCAGTCAGAACCCCGGCATGGCTCAGAACATGGATTACAATTCCTGCATCATCGGTTCATCCATGACAGTTAATTTTGACACCGATGATTTCAGTGAAATAATGGGGCTTGATACCCTTAAGCTCAGCTACAGCGGAGCATATCCCAAGGATGATTACAATATTCTTTCCATAGTTTTTGACCAGAATACCTATGCAAGGAAGAATAATCCCATGAAGGCAGTGTTTTTTGCCATGGACATTCCCACCATGGCTGCGGATACAGAGACCATAAAGTATCCACTGCCGGAGTATCTCTACGATAAAAACATTTTCAATGACGTGAAATATGTGCTGAATAAGGACGTTCTTTTGCAGTACATTTTAAGGCCCATGATCCAGGGCAAAGGCTCTGACCTCTCAGAAATATACTTTAGCTGGTGGACACCGGAGTACTACAACATTCAGTGGGTAATGCACACCTACGAGGAACCGGCCAAGAACCCTGTGGAGCTGGATGCGGATGCGCTGATAGAGCCCTCAAGACAGAATCTTGAAAAGAACATCCTGCCCTTTGTGGAGGAGAATAAGGATACGCAGTTTTATTTCTTCTTCCCGCCTTACAGCATTTTGTACTGGCACAATATCATGCAGGATAATACCTTTGAGGCTACAATGAAGCAGTATCAGTTCGTGGCTGATGAGCTTTTGAAATATGACAACGTTCATCTTTTTTACTTCCAGAACATGGAGGAAGTGACGGACCTCAACAACTACGCGGATTATTCCCATTACAAGCCTGCCATAAACAGGTTTATGGTAGAATGTTTTAAGGATGGAAGATACCAGATCCACTCATCTCAGGAGATGGAAAAAGAACTTGAGAAAATGCGTGATATAATTAATGAGTTTGATTACGACGCCCTGTTTTCAGTTGACTGGGGCTAAGGAAAGAGGGAGAGAATGAATAATTTTAGAAAAATACCTATGTGGGTCCACGGAATTATCATTGGAATAATACTGCTGATAGTGGCTTTTTCTGTTTATAAGCTTTTAAAGTGGAACGAAGGAACCGCAGAGATTCAGGGACCTGACGGTGAAAGCTATGAGATAGAAGTTGAGGACCAGGTATTTCTTTTGCCTGAGGATAAAAGGGCAGGTCACGAGGATGATGGACAGGAGACCATTCTTTTCCTGGGAAATGATTCTATAACCTATGACCAGAAGGAGACCGGAGTTGCGGGACAGGTGGCAAAAAAGCTTGGTGCAAACTGCATAAATGCCGGATTTCCGGAGTCAACAGTTGCTCTTAGAAGCCCTGTTTATACTGATGATTATCCTCTGGATGCTTTCAGCTTTGTAAATGTTGTGAACAGCATTGTCAGCGGAGACTTCAGCCAGATGGAAAGTGCTGCGCCATCATTTTCAGATTACACCTATCAGGAGCACACCGGTGTTCTTAAGGAACTGGACATGAATAAGGTAGATACACTGGTTATCTACTACAATGCCCAGGATTATCTCAGCCTTCGCTTTGGTATGAACCCCGGCGATGAGAATGACCCCATCACCTATAGCGGCGCCCTTAATTCAGGAATCAAGGCTATTCAGGAGAAGTATCCATTTATCAGAATCGTGTGCATGTCCTTTACCATGTGCTATGCCTTCGATAAAACCGGAGCCCTTGTAAGCGGCGACAGATACGACTTTGGAAACGGCCGACTTACAACCTACCGCCAGTTCATGATCGACGTATCCGGCGCCACCGGCGTTACCTTCATCGATAACTACTACGGCACAATCCACGAGGACAACAGCTCAGAGTGGCTCCTTGACCACATTCACGTCAACGCCGACTGCAACGCCTACGTGGCAGACCACTTCGTCAGAGTCGTTTACCCGTAAGCCACGGGACGGTTCTTATGACTGGTTTTTGAAAGATTACACCCGGAAAGGATTTTTAATGGAAAAGAAAAGTATCAGACTCATAGATTTTCTGCAGCTTCAGAGTGCGGTAATTGTATACTCCCTCTCTACCGTGGCTGCCAATTTTGCATCCAAGTATGAGTTTTTATCACCAAAATATATTATGTTCTTTATGCTGGAATTCTTTATTCTTGCGGTTTACGCCATTATCTGGCAGCAGATGATCAAGAAGTTCCAGCTTTCCATTGCCTGCGCCAACAAGGCCACCACTCTTTTGTGGTCAATGCTGTGGAATTTTCTTATTTTCTCCACCGGAATAACACCCGGCAAGGTAGTGGGAGTGCTTCTTGTTGTGGCCGGTGTAATTGTAATGAATTCAGATAAAGAAGCAATGGAGGGCTGATATGAAGATCACATTTTTCTTTTTAATGATATTGGCTGAGCTTATTGCGGCTTCCTCACAGATGCTTCTTAAAAAGAGCGCAACCAAGGAATACCCTTCTTTTATCAGAGAATACTTAAATATTCTGGTTATCAGCGGATATGGCCTTTTGGTGGTATCCATGATCGTCACCATCTTTTGCTATGACGGTCTTGGCTACATGGGAGTTGTTGTTATGGAGCCCATCAACTATATTCTCGTGCTGATCATGGCCAGGATTTTCTTCAAGGAGAAGTTCACCACCAAAAAGCTTATTGGTGTGGCGCTGATAATCTGCGGCATCGCTGTTTTTTATGGAATAGGCTGAATTTGCCCGCCGCAGGCTTAAATGTTAAAATTACTTGAATATACTTTTGGGGAGATAAAGTATGAAAAAAAGAGACAGAGAGTATGAAGAGGAATTAAATCGTCTGGAAGAAGCCTATGATGATGACTACTATGACGATTATGATGACGAAGAATACGAAGACGAAGAATTCGACGATGATGAATATTATGAGGGAGAAGCTGACTACGATGATGTGAATGAGTCAGAATCCTTGTCTGCTTTGGAATACAAGAATTCCCTGCATGAAGAGCCTAAGGCCGTGGGGGCTGAGAGCTTTGGAGATATAAAGGAGATAAGCACTCCCTCTGCTGAAATTATCGTAGATGAGTATGAATTCGAAGATGAACCCGACGAAGATGAATTTGACGGGGAATACGACGAAGAATACAGCGATGAGTACGATGAAGAGTACGACGATGAATCCGAATACTACGAGGATGAAGACTACGACCGGTACTATGAGGATGATTATCGCGATGACAGGAATCTTCGAAGAAAAGATTCACTTGGTGCCAGAATCCTGGCATTTATTTCAAATACAACAATCGTTGAGAGGATAGCAGCTGTTTTTGCGCTTTTGCTATTGGCAGGGGGAATAGCCACTGCTGTTTTTTACGTGTCTGCCATGAATGGCAACAGGCAGTTGGATTCTTTTGCTGAAATAGGAACTTCTCTTGCGGATGTAGATGTGGTGGGGCAGAGTGGACTTATTGCCATTGCTGACTCCGAGAAGGCCAAGGCTATGGCTGCCAAAATGGTGGAGGGCGAAGAAGAGGAGACCACCACTGAGGGAGAAGAGGAAGAGAAGGTGGTTGCCGACGACGCTGAGGGCGTTACCATTCAGATGACTCTGACCTCCATCAAGAGTGATATGAAGGTTAAGTTCATCAATTCCGAGACCAATAAACTGGTGGCAGATCTTCCTTTTGAGATTTCCGTTGTGACTCCTGACGGCTCCACGGTTTCCTACGACGACCACGACCACGACGGAATCATCTACAAAAAAGACATAACTGCCGGAGATTATAAGATCACTCCCAAGGCACTCCCTGCAGAGTATTCCAGATACAAACTTGATACCACCACCAAGACTTTGACGGTAAAAGACAAGGTTGAACTCAAGACAGTTGATGTCAGCAATGAGATCAAAAAAGAGTCTCAGGTCAACGTTGCTGCCGAGGATACAGCGGTTAAGACTGCCGTCGAATCACAGCTGCAGGATACCGTTGAGTATGTGGAGAGCAGCATGACTCCAATTGGAACTGATGGCAGTGAGTTCGAGTATAAATCCATTGAGAAATCCGCTATTGCTGATCCCACCGCAGGATCATCTCTTTCTTTCGGAAAATACTTCCTGTATGCATTTGCCAATGATGCAAGCAGTTCCGGCTCAATAATTACTATTGATGAGGAAAATGGCGAGTCCGGTTCATTGGAGATTTCCACAGATGATGATGACGATGATGAAGAAAAAAGTTCTGAAGATGACTCTGCAGAGCTGATCTCAGTTGATGATGGAGATGATGACGATACAGATGACAGTTCAGATTCTGATTCAGCAGCTGAGGTTATTTCTACAGATGATGACGACGATGATGATGACTCCGGCAAGGGAAAATCCAAGGAAGAGAAGGTGCCCCTTAGCACCACCAATATCACAATAGTAGAGGGCCAGACCACAACAATCACTTCTACTAAGAAGCTGGAGATCTATCTTTATACTGCGGATACTGAATATGTTGAGATAGATGGAAACAAGATCACAGGTATAAAAGAAGGAATTGCTGTTGTAACTGTTTCGGCTGATGACTATGAAGATGTGGATATAAAAGTCACTGTAGTTACCTCCAAGGCCACACTTAAGACCAAAGACGGAAAAGCTGTTTATGTAAAGGATGAGGATGGCAATTATAGAGAAGCAACTTATGCGGACTATAATAATGCCAAGAATTTCTTTGTCCGTCAGGAGGCCACATCCTATAAATACACAGGCTGGCAGACGCTGGATGGGAAAACCTACTACTTTAATAAGAACGGCGACTATGTAACAGGCGAACAGGTAATTCAGGGAGCAAAATATACTTTTGGCTCAGACGGAGTACTGGCATCTTCTTCAGGAATGATGGGAATAGATGTCAGCAAGTGGAACGGCAATATTGACTGGAATGCGGTAAAGAAATCCGGTGTTAATTTTGCAATTATCAGATGCGGTTACAGAGGTTCATCTCAGGGCGCCCTTATCGAGGATCCCATGTTCCGCACCAATATAAGAGCAGCAACAGCTGCAGGCATTAAGGTTGGAGTTTACTTCTTTACCCAGGCGGTTAATGAAGTGGAAGCCGTTGAGGAAGCTTCCATGGTAGTTAAGCTGGTAAGCGGTTATAATCTGGCATTTCCGGTTTACCTTGATGTAGAGGCAAGTAACGGCCGAGGCGACAAGATTAGTGCCAGCCAGAGAACTGCCAATATAAAAGCTTTCTGCGGAACAATACAGAACGCAGGATTCAAAGCCGGCGTATATGCCAACAAGACCTGGCTCACCAGTCAGATCAATGCATCACAGCTCACAAGCTTTAAGATCTGGCTTGCACAGTATTCAGAGGCGGTAACTTATAATGCAACCCGCTACGACATGTGGCAGTACACCTCCAAGGGACGCGTTTCAGGAATATCGGGCAACGTGGATATGAACATCTGCTACTAATTTAATTGTTCATATCTGAGATTATGTGATATACTTAGTCGGTAAAAATTTGATTTTTTGAAAGAGGGAATAAGAATGAGAACTTATTTGGTAACTGGTGGCGCCGGATTTATCGGCTCAAACTACATTCATTATATGTTTAAAAAGTACGGTGATGAGATTCGTATCATCAACGTTGACGTTCTTACATATGCAGGTAATCTTGAGAACCTCAAGGACCTTGAGGGCAACAAGAACTATACTTTTGTAAAGGCTGATATCTGCGACAGAGATGCCATCAACAAGATCTTTGAAGAGAACGACATCGACAGAGTTGTTCATTTCGCAGCTGAGAGCCATGTTGACAGATCAATCGTTAATCCTGAAGTATTCGTTCAGACTAATGTTCTTGGAACTGCTACAATGCTCAATGCAGCCAAGAAGGCTTGGGAGCTTCCTGACGGAAGCTACAAGGAGGGCAAGAAGTTCCTCCATGTTTCAACAGATGAAGTATATGGTTCACTTGATGATGATCCAAATGCATATTTCTACGAGACTACTCCATATTCACCACACAGCCCTTATTCAGCAAGTAAGGCAAGTTCAGACATGCTGGTAAAGGCTTATATGGATACCTATAAATTCCCGGCAAACATCACAAACTGTTCTAACAACTACGGTCCTTTCCAGTTCCCTGAGAAGCTGATTCCCCTTATCATTAATAATGCCCTTGCAGGCAAGGATCTTCCTGTATACGGCGATGGTAAGAACGTTCGTGACTGGCTCTATGTTGAGGATCACGCTAAGGCTATCGACATGGTTCAGGAACAGGGCAGACTGTTTGAGACCTACAACGTTGGTGGACACAATGAGAAGCAGAATATTGAGATCGTTAAGACCATTATCGATGTTCTCAGAGAAGAACTTGATGATTCAGATCCAAGAAAAGAGCACCTTACCTATGATCTTATCAAGTATGTAACAGACAGAAAGGGCCATGACAGAAGATATGCCATCGCACCTGACAAGATCAAGGCTGAGATTGGCTGGGAGCCTGAGACAATGTTCAACGAAGGTATCCGCAAGACCATTAAGTGGTACTTCGAGAACCACGATTGGATGGAGCATGTAACAAGCGGAGATTATGAGAAGTACTACGATCGTATGTACTCTAACAGATAATTAAGGAGTTTTTCAGATATGAAGGGAATTATTTTAGCAGGCGGTTCAGGAACCAGACTTTATCCGCTCACAAGAGCTATGTCCAAGCAGATGATGCCTGTTTACGACAAGCCAATGATCTATTATCCACTGTCAACACTTATGCTGGCAGGAATCAGGGAGGTTCTCATTATTTCTACACCCAGAGATCTTCCTGCTTTCCAGGAGCTCTTCGGCACAGGTGAGCAGCTGGGAATGCACTTTGAGTATGCTGTACAGGAGCAGCCAAGAGGTCTTGCCGATGCATTTATCATCGGTGCTGACTTTATTGGAAGCGATTCTGTAGCATTGGTTCTGGGAGATAATATTTTCTATGGCCAGAGCTTTAGTAAGCTCCTCAGAGAAGTGGCTTCAAGAGAATCAGGAGCTACTATCTTTGGATATTATGTAAGAGATCCAAGAGCCTACGGCGTTGTGGAATTCGATGAGAACGGCAAGGCTGTCAGCATTGAGGAAAAGCCTGAGAATCCTAAGAGCAATTATGCGGTTCCCGGTCTGTATTTCTATGACAATAAGGTTGTTGAGATCGCTGCTAATGTTAAACCTTCAGCAAGAGGCGAGATAGAGATCACAAGTATCAACAACGAGTACCTCAACAGAGGCGAGCTCAGAGTTGAGACCATGGGACGTGGCTTTGCATGGCTTGATACAGGTAACCACGACTCACTTTTGGATGCTTCAGATTTCGTGTGCGCATTCCAAAAGAGACAGGGCCTCTATATCTCATGTATTGAGGAGATAGCGTACAAGCGCGGCTTTATCGACAAGGAGCAGCTCCTTAAACTGGCTGAGCCTCTTATGAAGACCGACTACGGCAAATATCTTGTAGAGGTTGCC
>JAEEGF010957523.1_pt1 | contig 24459 bp, 24 predicted proteins | sample 9134171 | NCBI WGS metagenome assembly JAEEGF01 (sample SAMN16246542, study PRJNA631951) | gut metagenome | biome: gut microbiome; feature: rumen; material: AP-attached | host: Bos | place: Iran: Karaj | collected 2018-10
TAGGCCATCACGACCTGAACCCCATTAAGGCCTGTCCCTGCTTTGATGCAGCCGAGTATCGCTCTCTGTAACTTAACGCAATTCGCCCAGACTCCATTCAAGGAGCCTGGGCGTTTTTTTCTAGGGTCAGCGAAACGCTGGAGAACGCGCTGAAGGTTGCGACCTTCACCTATCTGGCGCCATAAGGATACCCTCTGTTATAGTTTAAAATATCTGAGCAAATCGTTATATTGGTCTTCTACAACATCAAATAGCCATCCTGCTGGGTGATGTATTCTTCTTGCAGCAGGTGGGTGAGGGCGGCATCAAGATCCTCCTTCGGTAAACCCAGGTGGAGGACTTCGGTGATGTGGTGGCGACGGTGGTCGGATAAGAGCGTGAGAATCTGGTGCTGCGCCTGCTCCGTAGTATGAGAATGGTTGGCTTGACAGACATCACACTGCCCGCAATCCTTCGTGACTTCCTCTCCAAAATACTCCAGGAGCTGACGGCTGCGACATTTGTCCTGACTCTTCGCATAGCGCAACATGGACTCGATGCGCTCACGGTATTGCGTCAGGCGCTCTTCGTAAACGGACGGGGGCAGACTGACGTGCTCGCTGTCCTCGCGTCGCTGCATATAACGGACATAAGGCACTTGCCTGCGAGGGATAAACTGAATGACGTGCTTCATGGCGAGCACCTTCAGTGTCTGATAGACATCGTTGGACTTCAAACCGCACTGGCTGGCTATCACACTCTCGTCGATAAAACCGAAGTCGGCAAAGAGTCCGCCGTAGTTGCGCAGCAGGGCAACAATCACTTTTTCCTCGTTGGGCGAGTCGCCACGCAGGCGATAGAGATCGTCGCGGGTGACGAGAAATCTGACACGCGCCTGATTGTCCTGCTCCTCAGTATATTCCAGATAGCCTGCCCGTTGCAGAATTTGCAGGGCAGCATGTACACGGATAGGGAAGTGGTTGAACTTTCTGGAAAAGTCGTCGATATTGAATTCGCGAGCTACCCCATAGCCATCGCCGGTGGCTATCTGATAGTAATATGCCAGGTGGTCGTAAACCTTGCGGATATACTCCTTTTCGGGGAAGGTGTCGCTGATGCGCTTATGGAGCTTGGGTTCGTCGGCAGCATTATAGAGCAGAACGGCACGAGCCGGATTGCCGTCACGGCCAGCCCGACCGGCTTCCTGGAAATAGGCCTCGATGGAGTCGGGACAGTCGTAATGTGCCACGATGCGCACATCGGGTTTGTCGATGCCCATTCCAAAGGCATTCGTTGCCACCATGATGCGCACGCGGTCGTGTTGCCAGTCGCGTTGGCGCTGGTCCTTCTGCGCATGTTCCAGTCCGGCATGATAGAAGGTGGCACTGAGTCCTGCATCCGTCAGCAGTTCAGCCACTTCGCGAGCATGGCGCCGACTGCGGACATAGACAATAGCCGAGCCTTGCTCACCATCCAGCAGCCGAATCAACTCCGTCCGCTTATCCACAGCATGGCTGACGAGGTAGGTGAGATTCTTACGCTCGAACGACATGCGGAAGACATTGAAAGAGTTGAGAGTTGAGAGTTGAGTGTTTAGTGTAAGTTTATCGCAGATGTCAGCCACGACTTTAGGTGTTGCCGTTGCGGTGAGGGCGAGAACGGGAACATTGGGGCAGATGCGCCGGATGTCGGCTATCTGGAGATAGGAGGGACGGAAGTCGTAACCCCATTGGGAAATGCAATGGGCTTCATCGACCGTAATGAAACTCACTTGCATGTGGCGGAGCTTGGTCTGGAAGAGCTCGCTGCCCAGTCGCTCGGGCGAGACATAGAGCAGTTTAGTGCTTCCCATGATGCAGTTCTCCAAAACCGTAAGAATCTTGTCGTGCTGCATACCGCTATAAATGGCAGCGGCAATGACACCCCGTTGGCGCAGGTGGTGCACCTGGTCCTTCATGAGTGCAATCAAAGGGGTGATAACGATGCAGACACCCTTCATCGCCAGGGCAGGAACCTGGAAGGTGACAGACTTTCCGCCACCGGTAGGCATCAGTCCCAGCGTGTCGTGACCAGCACCGATGGACTCGATGATCTCCCGTTGAATACCACGGAAGTCATCGTAGCCCCAATATTTCTTCAGAAGCGATTGATAATTGAGAATTGACAATTGAGAATTATTTGGCGCACCATTATTCATCATTAACAATCAATTATCCATTATCCGCTGAAGGTCGTATGTCTTCTATCTGCAACTGCACCTCGCCACGCTTGTAGGCGTTCTCCTCGATGGTGTAAACGATATCAAACGAACGCTTCGACTTGATATAGCGCGCCTCGGAACTCTGTCCGAAGGCAATACCGTTCATCACGACAGCCGACTTGGAATCGACCAGTTCCAGTTTGATATGCTCCTGATGGCGTCCCACCACCTTGGATGTTCCGTAGTCGAAGACATTACGCGTCAGGAACAGCGGTTTGGGATTCTCGGGTCCGTGAGGTGCCAGCTTGCGGAGGTCGGAATGCAGGCGCTTCGATATGTCCTTGAAGTCGATTTCCTTGTCAATCTCGAGCGTAGGCAGTGTCTGTTCAGGCAGGATATGACAGCTCACATACTCCTGGAAACGGCGGCGGAACTCAGGGATGTTTTCCTGTCTGAGCGTCAGACCTACCGCATAGGTATGTCCGCCGAAGTTCTCCAGCAAGTCGCGACAGCTCTTGATGGCGTCATAGATGTCGAAGCCTGCCACACTACGGGCAGAACCCGACGCCACACCGTCGATGATGGTCAATACCACCGTAGGACGGAAATAGAGTTCGGTCAGACGGGAGGCGACAATGCCCACCACACCTTTCTTCCATCCTTCGTCATATAACACGATGGACTGCATGTGCTGCTGACTCTCCAGACGCGCCACAATCTCGTTGGCTTCCTCGGTCATCTGTTTGTCAACATCCTTGCGCTGTTCGTTGTATTCGTTGATGCGATTCGCCAGTGTCAGTGCCTTCTGCAGGTCGCGCTCAACCAGCAATTCCACAGCCTCCTTACCGTTCTGCATGCGTCCGCTGGCATTGATGCGAGGTCCTATCTTAAAGACGATATCACTCATGTTAATCTCGCGCCCGGTGAGTCCGCAGATGTCGATAATAGCCTTCAGACCGATAGATGCACTTTGGGTGAGCAACTTCAGTCCGTGGAAAGCCATGATGCGATTCTCGCCTGTTACGGGGACCAGATCAGCAGCAATGCTGACAGCGCAGAGGTCGAGTAGGGGAATCAGTCGTGAAAAGGGAATGCCGTTGTTCTTGGCAAAGGCCTGCATCAGTTTGAAGCCGACGCCACAACCCGACAAATCCTTGAAAGGATAGGTGGAATCCTCGCGCTTGGGATTCAGGATAGCCACAGCCGGCGGCATTACTTCATCGGGCACGTGATGGTCGCAGATGATGAAGTCGATGCCTTGCTGTTTCGCATAAGCAATCTCCTCGATAGCTTTGATGCCGCAGTCGAGGACAATAATCAGTTTCACGCCAGCGTCTTTTGCATAGTCTATTCCCTTAACGCTGACACCATACCCCTCTTCTTCACGGTTGGGAATATAGTATTCGATGTTGGAATAGAACTGCTGTAGAAACTTATATACCAGTGCCACTGCTGTACACCCGTCAACATCATAGTCGCCATAAACCATGATACGCTCTTTGCGTCCCATTGCGTCGTTCAGGCGGTCAACGGCAACGTCCATGTCGTTCATCAGGAAGGGGTCGATCAGTTCGTTCATCATAGGTCTGAAGAACCTCTTGGCTGCAGACTCCGTCTTGATGCCTCGTCCAATAAGCAGATCGGCAACGATAGGGCTCATGCCTATCTTCTCTGCCAGTTCGTTAGCCGCTTGCTGTCTTTCGGGTGTAGGTGGTTCGTAATTCCATTGATAATGCATCTTTAAATCCCGAGTTTCTTTCGGATTTCTTTAGGAATAGCATTCTTGTTGATGAGGAAGTCCATGGTATTGGCGGCGATGAAGGCCTTGGTCATATACCAGATGCCCTTGTAGTCGCCAGTCTCGCCCCATGAGTTCTGAACCATATAGTACTCCTTACCGTTCTGGTCCTTAGCCACACCGAAGATGTGCATGCCGTGGTCGTCGGTCAGTTCCCAGTTGTCGAAACGCTCCTGGCGCATCTGCTGTGTAGGAACAATCTCGGGCACGGTGCAGCCCAGCGAGTCGATGACGTCGCGCTTCTTGGCGGCAGTCATCTTCAGCCATTTTGCCATGTCGCTGCCTTGCAGACTCTGTGTCTTTTTGTCGTCGATGGCATAAGCCAGTCCCTGACGGGTGAAGCCAGGTTCGCTGACGTCACCGCCCCAGGCTACGGTATAGCCGTTCTTCACGGCATTGTCGATAATCTGCATCATCTCGTCCATAGGCACGTTGTAGCTCAATGGGAAGCGCCAGTTGTCCTGCACCTCTACGGCAAAGGCGGTGTAGAAAGGATGGTGGGTATAGCTGGTGATGCTCACATAGTCGTCAAGGTTGATGCCCAGTGATGCCATGAAGCTCTTCGGGGTATATTCCTTGCCCTCGTAGGTGAACTTCTCAGGGCACTTGCCCAGATAGGCGTCGAGGATGCCCTGCATACCTGTCTTCCAGGCACTGCTGAGTTTCTTGGCGTTGCTCTTGGCAACAGCGGCTACATAAGGTTCCAGCACGCTGAAGAACTCGTTGAAGTTGTTCAGTGAGTCGCCATAGAGTGAGCCGGGGAAAGGCATGGCGTCGATGGGGCAGATGCCGTAGGTCTTCAAGGTCTGGAGCACGTCCTCGGCACTTCCGCCCTGTGCAAACTGGCAGTCACCGTGGTAACGTACTACCTGGATGGCACGCTCCATATAGGTCTTGTTGGCAACAAAAGCCTCACAGAGGGTGTACTTCTTTCCCGTAGCCTTCAGGATCTCTGCCTCGAAGAAGGAGAGGGTAGAGTAGTCCCAGCACGTACCTGAGCGGTTCTGGTCCTTGATAGTGGTGATAGGGTTTTCCTTGATCACCGTGAACACCGGTTTGTTCTTTTTGGCAGAATCTTTCTTTTCTTCTGCTTGTACGCCAGTTGCAATCATTGCAAGCATGACGAGGGTTAAAATCTTTCTCATTGTTGTTTTTATTTTTAATTATTATTCATGAATTCTTCCAGTTCGTGAGGGTGATAAGGGATGCGCTTGCTGCCCAGGAATCGGCAACCGTCCTTGGTAATCAGCACATCGTCCTCGATGCGGATACCCCCGAAATCCTTGTAGGTCTCGAGTTTCTCGTAGTTGATAAACTCCTTGCAGTGGCCGCTGGCCTTCCATTCGTCGATGAGGGCAGGGATGAAGTAGATGCCCGGTTCGTCGGTGACGACAAAGCCTTCCTCCAGTCGGCGCCCCATGCGCAGGCAGTTGGTGCCGAACTGTTGCAGGTTGGGGCGCGTCTCCTCGTCGAAGCCCACGTAAATCTGTCCCAGTCCTTCCATATCGTGCACGTCCATACCCATCATGTGACCCAGTCCGTGAGGCAGGAACATGGCGTGGGCTCCGGCACGGACAGCGTCGTCCGTATCGCCCTTCATCAGTCCCAATTCCTTCAACCGTTCGGTCATCATGCGACAGACGGCAAAATGTACGTCCATATATCTCACACCAGGTTTGGCTACCTCCAGAACGTAGTCGTGACAAGCTTCCACGATGCTGTAGATTTCCAGTTGGCGCTGATCAAACTTACCTGTGACAGGCATTGTGCGGGTGTGGTCAGAACAATAGTCGTCCAATTCGCATCCGGCATCACAAAGTGCCAGGCGTCCAGCCTCCAGCTTTGCCGCTGAGGGATTGCCGTGCATGATTTCACCATGCTGGCTGAAGATGGTGGCAAAACTGGTGCCGTTGGCCAGTGAACGGGCAATACCGTCAACCTGTCCGCCGACGAAGCGCTCGGTCACACCGGGCTTGATCAGCAGTTGTGCGGTGGTGTGCATGGCATAGCCCACATCGCAGGCACGGTCAATCGCTGCTATTTCCTGCGGTTCCTTGGTGGCACGCATCTTCACCACTGACTTGATGAGCTTCAGCGAGGCTGCTTCCTTCTGTTTCGAAGGGTGAATGCCCAGCAGATCCATGATTTGTATCATCGTGTCGTGACGATAAGGAGGGAGGAAATGGATGGTTGATGCGTGATGGCTGATGTATGATGTAAGTTCCTTTATCGGGGCGGTCTTGGTAATGCCCATCTCGGCAGCTAAGTCGGCTACACTGGGTGTGAAACCGAGCCAGACGATGTCCTCCACATCGATATCGTCACCGAAGAGCCATTCCTCGTCGTTGTCGATGTCAATGACACCGACCAGTCCGTCGCGGTGCTGTCCGAAATAATAGATGAACGACGAATCCTGACGCATGGGAGCGTAGGTATTGGCAGGATAGTTGCAAGGAGCCTCGTTGTTGCCAAAGAGCACAACGATGCCTTCTCCTACCAGTTTTTTGAGTTCAGCACGTCGCTGAACGTATGTATTTTTATCAAACATATTTCTAGTTTTCGGCAATATTGTCCATTTTGTATGCAAAGTTACACATAATTTATGAAAAAGCAGTACCTTTGCATTGTAAAAAACATTAAAATGCAAATCACTTCCAATACAGGACTTGTTCTCGAGGGCGGAGGCATGCGTGGCGTGTTCACTTCCGGTGTGCTGGATGCCTTTATGAAACATGAGGTTTATTTCCCTTATGTAGTGGCTGTTTCGGCTGGTGCCTGCAACGGACTTTCCTACATGAGTCATCAGCCCCGCAGGGCTCGCTGGTCGAATATCGACATGCTTCAGAAATATGATTATATCTCGCTGAAGAGCCTGATAGTCAATGGCAGTATTTTTGACCCGGAACTGATTTACGAGCGGTTTCCCAATGAGTTTTTCCCTTTTGACTATGATGCCTACGAGAAGAACCCTGCAACGTTCGAGGTGGTGACGACCAATTGCCGTACGGGGCGTGCCATGTATCTGACAGAGCGTCATGACCATAGGCGACTGACACAGTTGATCAGGGCTACCAGTTCTTTGCCCTTCGTCGCCCATATTACCCAGGTGGATGGTATTCCGATGCTGGACGGTGGTATCGTGGACAGTATTCCTATTCTGCGTTCTATTGATACAGGGCATCAGGAGAATGTGGTGGTGATGACGCGCAATCGCGGCTATCGTTCTTCCGAACCCGATATCAAGATTCCCAAGTTCCTATACGGCGAATATCCCCGTCTGAGAGTGGCATTGAGCCGTCGAACGGCAGCATACAACGAACAGCTCGATTTGGTAGAGCGTATGGAGGACTGGGGCGAGATAGTCGTTATCCGTCCCCAAAAGCCATTGGAAGTTGGGCGTATCACGGAAGATGTTGCCAAGTTGGAACGTCTGTATGAAGAAGGGTTCCAACAGGGCGAACAGTTTATTCTTTCAGCAGGTCTGGCCTAAGTTGGCGGGTGCGCTCCATAGCCTGTTCTAATTCCCAGTTGCGTATTTTCGCTTCGTTGCCAGACAACAGGATGTCAGGAACCTTCCACCCTTTGTAGTCTGCAGGACGGGTATAGATGGGGGCTGCCAACAAGTCGTCTTGGAAGCAGTCGCTCAATGCACTCTGTTCGTCACCGATAACACCGGGCACTACACGTACGACGGCATCGGCTATCATAGCAGCCACCAATTCTCCACCGGTCAGCACGAAGTCGCCGATTGATATCTCCTTGGTAATCAGATGGTCACGCACTCTTTGATCAACTCCTTTATAGTGTCCCGCAAGGATGATGAGATTACCTTTCATCGAGAGTTCGTTAGCCATGTGCTGGTCGAAGCGTTCACCGTCAGGCGAGGTAAAAATCACTTCGTCGTAGTCGCGCTCCGCTTTCAGTGCTGTAATGCAACGGTCGATGGGTTCACACTGCATCACCATGCCTGCCGACCCTCCATAGGGGTAGTCGTCCACACGGCGCCATTTGTCGAGTGTATAGTCACGCAGGTTGTGCAGTCGTATTTCTGCCAGTCCTTTTTTCTCTGCTCTGGCCAGTATGCTTTCGTGGACGAAGCCTTCCAGCATTTCGGGTAATACAGTGATGATGTCTATTCGCATGATAATTGAGAATTGAGAATTGGGAATTGGGAATTGAGAATTATGATTACTTGTAGAAGGCTCGGATTCTTTCGATATATTTTTCGCCATCCCTTCTGCCCAGTTCATAGACGTGGCGCATTTTGTCGGGATTGTGCGAGATGTGTCCGATGGGGATTTTGCCTTCAGGACGTATGACGAGACAGCGGCCTTCAGCCTCTGCCTTCGCCACATAGTCAAGTTCGCGGTTATACATGAGGTGCCGTTCCTCCATCGCCTTGAGCATGTGAGGATATTTGCGGAGGGCAATGCGCATGATAGGCATCAGTTTGTTGGGCTCCTTCACAAAACCCTTGGGCTGCGTCAGGATGACCACATTGCGGGTGTAGCCTTGTTGCTCGAAATATTCCAAGGGGATGGAGTCGGCCACGCCGCCGTCGAGTAATTGGTAACCCTGAACCTTCACCACCTTTGATGCCAACGGCATGGAGGCCGACGCCCTGAGCCATTCCAACTCGTCGAAGTCCACATGGTCGATATCGTGATAAACGGCCTTTCCTGTCAGTACGTCCGTGCAGACGACCGTAAACTGCATGGGATTCTGTTGGAAGGTCTCTGTGTCGAAGATGTCGTATTCCTTTGGTACGATGTGGTAGCCGAATTCAGCATTGAAATAGTCACCGCTGCTCAGCAGGGAGCGCAGTCCGCTGTAACGCGCATCCTTAGCGAAACGCGTATTGTATCGAATGACCCGTCCAATCTGTCGCGACTTGATGTTGCAACCAAATGCTGCACCAGCCGACACGCCAATCAGTCCGTCGGGCCAGATGTCGTGCTCCATCATCACGTCGGTCACGCCAGCCGTCCATAAGCCACGCATCGCTCCACCTTCTAATACCAGTCCTTGTTTCATTTCTGTATCTTATTTTTCTTCTTTTTCTCGTATCTTTCAGCGGTTGCCGTGAAGAAAACGTCGGCACTCGAATTCAGTGCAGTTTCGATGGAGTCCTGTATCACACCGATGATGAATCCGATGGATACGGCCTGCATGGCTACGTCGTTGCCGATGCCATAGAACGAACAGGCCATGGGTATCAACAGGAGAGACCCTCCGGTGACACCAGACGAGCCACAGGCAGCAAGGGTGGTGATGACACATAGGAAGATGGCCGACATGAAAGTGACATGGATGCCTAAAGTGTTGACCATAGCCAGTGTCATGACCGTGATGGTGATAGCTGCTCCGTTCATATTGATAGTGGCTCCTAAGGGTATGCTGACCGAGTAGAAGTCCTTGTCAAGATTTAAATCCTTGCATAGTCCCATGTTGATGGGGATGTTGGCTGCCGACGAACGGGTGAAGAACGCATGGATGCCACTGACCTCCAGACATTTGAAGAGCAGTGGGTAGGGGTTCTCCTTCGTCAGCAGGAAGGCAAGCAATGGGTTGAACACCAGTGTGCTGAACAGCATGCACCCCGCCAATAATAATAAGAGTTGTCCGTAGGTAGTGAAAATGTCCAGTCCATTCTCGGAAACGGCTACGAAGACAAGTCCCATGATACCAAAAGGCGCACATTGGATAATCCAGCGCACAGCTTCAGTCACCACATTGGCAATGTCGCCTATCACTTCAATCGTGGAATGGCTCGCCTTGTGTTTCAGTCCGATGCCAATGATGACTGACCAGAACAGAATACCGATATAGTTGGCTTCAGCGATAGATTCCACAGGATTGGCTACCATATTAGTAAACAGGTTGACGAAAACGTCAGACAAAGTACCGGGGGTGTTGGCTGTCGCAGCATCTTTCAGGTCGAGGGTGACAGGAAACAGGAAACTGCCTAATACAGCACAGAAAGCTGCAAAGAACGTATTCAGCATGTATTCGCTGATGACGACGCGGAACCTTGGTCCCAGTCCTTTTTCTGCCTTCGAGATGCTTGATGCCACCAGTATCACGACCAGCAGCGGCGCGATGGCTTTCAGGGCGCTGACAAATATCTTGCCCAGTAGTCCGACGAAGGTCCATCCCGGAACGAAGAGTCCTAGGATGACACCTATCGATAAGCCTATGAGGATGCGGAGCACCAGACTGGTCTCCGTCCAGAATTTCAGGATAGTACTAAAGACGTTTTTCTTTTTCATTTAGTCGTTAGATGTTAGGCTCGTCCCAAATCTTGGTTGCTGTGCAAGCAGTACCAACGGTTTGATTTCCGACTTTCAGCACGAAATCGCCCTCTTCCAGGGTCCAGCGTCCGTCAGCGCCGACAAAAGCGAGTTTGCTGGCAGGCAGTTGGAAGGTGACCGTCTTGGTTTCACCAGGTTGCAACTCAATCTTGGTAAAGTCGCGCAGGCGCTTGTTGTCAGGAACGACAGAAGCCACGATATCGCTGGAGTAGAGGAGTACTGCCTCTTTACCAGCACGAGCACCGGTATTCTTCACATCCACCGTTACGGTCAGTACATCGTTGGCAGTGAAGTTCTTCTTGTCCACCTTCAGATTGGAATATTCGTAGGTCGTATAGCTCAAGCCATAGCCAAAGGGCCATTGCAGTGACACCTTGGCATCGTAGTTATAGGCACCAGCCATAGTTCCCACTTCCTCGCTGACCTTGTAGTCGTAGGTGTTCAGTGAGTTGATTTCACGTGGATAGGTGTAGGGCATCTTAGCCGAGAAGTTGGCATCACCTGCCAGCAAGTTGGCAAGTGCATCGGCCCCATAGTTGCCGGGAATCAGAATGTCAATGACAGCCTTGGCCAGCGGCTCGATGTCGGCAATCAGACGGGGACGTCCTTCGTTCAGAACGAGGATGACGGGCTTGCCCGTTTTTGCCAGTTCCTTCACGAGGTTGCGCTGGTTCTTGGAGAGCCACAGGTCATTCAGGTTACCAGGCGTTTCGGTATAGGAGTTCTCGCCAATGCAAGCGATGATGACGTCGGCTCCGGCAGCCGCTTTGACAGCTTTGTCGATCTGAGGTTCGTTCTCGTCGTAGTAAGCTTTGCCTTCGTCATAGGTAACGCCCTGTTCGAGGATGATGTTCTCTTTACCATACTTATTACAAAGCGCCTCGTAGATAGTGTTGTATTTTTCCGAGAGGTCTTCAGCCTTAGAGCCCTGCCACGTATAGCTCCATCCGCCATGCAGACAGCGCATCTGGTTGGCATTAGGACCCGTCAGGAGAATTTTGCGGTTTGCCGGTTTGAGGGGTAGGATGTTGCCTTCGTTCTTCAGTAACACCTCAGATTCCTCAGCTGCTTTCAGAGAAGCCTGGGCAAACTCGTCACAGCCGAATTTCTCGAAGCCCTTGCCACCAGTGTTGGGTTCGTCGAAGAGTCCCAGGCGATATTTTGCACGGAGGATACGGCGAACAGCATCATCGATGCGTGACATGGGAACCTTACCTTCGTTGACCAGTTCTTTCAACAGGATGCAGAATTCAACGTTATAGGGGTCCATCGACATATCGATACCGGCATTGATGGCAATACGAATGGCGTCTTTCTTGTCTTTGGCAACTTTCTCACGTGAATAGAGGTTGTTGATGTCAGCCCAGTCGGTGACCAGGAATCCATCCCACTGCAGGTCTTCTTTCAGCCACTTGGTAAGATATTCATAGCTGGCATGAAGGGGAACGCCGTTGACGGAGGCAGAATTGACCATCATGGTCAGTGTGCCGGCAAGCGCAGCCTCTTTGAAAGGCTCGAAATATTTTTCGCGAATCATCTGTGGTGAAAGATAGGCAGGTGTACGGTCCTTACCCGTCCAAGGAGCACCGTAAGCGAAATAGTGTTTCGTGCTGGTACCTACGTGGTAGCGGTCGATATGGTTGGGGTCGTTACCCTGATAGCCTTGAATCTCGGCAACCACCATCTTGCTGTTCAAGATAGCATCCTCGCCAAAGCTCTCATAGACACGGGGCCAGCGTGGGTCGCGACTCAAGTCAACAACGGGGTTGTAAACCCAAGGGCAGTTGGCTGCACGACTCTCGTAGGCAGTAATCTCTGCACCAATCCGAACCAAGTCGGTATTAAACGTAGCTCCCATATTGATGGGCTGCGGGAAGAGCGTTCCCCCCTGAGTATAAGTGACGCCGTGGTTATGGTCGAGTCCGTAGATATCAGGAATACCGAGATATTTCATGGACTTCTCCTGAATCAGACGAATCCAATTCTGCCACTGTTCAACACTCGGGGCGCGGGTGCCGGGGGCATTCAGGATAGAACCCACCTTCCACTTCGAAATAAGCGTGTCGAGCATTGTCTCATTGAGTTTCCAGACGCGCTTCGTGTCGCCCTGATAGATGTCGATGGGGTAGCTGCCGAATTTCTCGATGATCTGCTTGTCAGTCATCTTCAAATGTTTCTCTATCTCAGCCTGCCCTGTTCCGTATTGTTGCAGCACAGAGCGCAGTTTCTCGCGGTCAACCTTTGCGTTTTCCACTCGCATATTGCCCATCACGTCGATGTTCAATTCCAGCATCTGACCGATTTTCTCGTCAAGTGTCATCTTAGCCAGTGTCTTCTCAACTTTTGCTTCCAAAGCCGCATCACGCGGAATGGCTGGCTTCTGTGCTTGTGCTGCTACCATCGTGCAGCCTAAAAACATTGTTGTTAATAGTAATGATTTCATAATTATGTTATTTGGTTATTTGGATGTTGTCAAGCATTTCTTTGGGGAGTTCGTACATCACCTTGGCATGATTGGTGCGTATGAGTTGACTGTCAATCCGGTTGCCTGTGACACGATCAATGGTGTCCCGATAGACCTCACCGTTGCGATAAATGGTATCGGCTTCGCGAGAGAAGAACTCGTTTTCGGCATGAATATGGAAAGAGTGGGATAGCGGTTCTTGGGCACGCAGTTCCCCACAGAGATATTCCTCATCTACCCACAGGCGGAGCTGATAGGTGTTCTTTGTGTCGTTCTTTACCCGATAGTCGATATAATTGTAGGAGATACTCGTTCCGGTTCCGAAAGGAATCTGACGTCCGAAGTCGGGAAACAGGTCTAATGCATCATGATGGTGGTGCTCCGTAATGGTCAGTTCGCTGTGCAGCACCATCCAGTGGATGAGGTTTGACAACTGGCACAGACCGCCTCCGATACCTTGCGAGGGTTGTCCTTTCGCAATGGTGAGTCCTTCTTTGTAGCCTTTCTTCTTGGAAGTGCGTCCTATGAGTTTCCAGACGGAGAACGTCTCACCGGGGTGTATGAGCAGCCCGTCGATGTTTCTGACAGCCAGAGCCAAATTGGTGGCTTTGTTCTCCTGCAATTGCATGTTAACATTCCCCAACCGACGTCTTATCAGCGAGTTATGATGATAGATAACAACGGGAAGGGACGCTATAGAACGCTCCTTGGCAAAATGGGTGTTCCCCAACCAATCCTTCACATGACGTTTCAGGATTTCTTTCTCCATCGACAAGCGATAGGCGAGAGGGGATGTCTCGCAAAATAATTTCCGTTTCATATTCAGTTGCAAAGGTATAAAAAAATGGTCAAACTTATCTCAATTCTTCAGAAAAGTTTCAACTTTATTACCTTACAACCGAAATTAATTCGCAGCTTCGAATTCCTTGAGGAAACGGACGTCGTTTTCAGAGAACATGCGGAGGTCGCTGACACGATACTTCAAGTTGGTGATGCGCTCAACACCCATACCGAAGGCATAGCCGCTGTACTCCTTGCTGTCGATACCACACTGTTCCAGTACGTTGGGATCTACCATACCACAACCGAGGATTTCCACCCATCCGGTGTGCTTGCAGAAGCCGCAACCCTCGCCACCGCAGATGAAGCACGAAATATCCATCTCGGCACTGGGCTCGGTGAAGGGGAAATAGCTGGGGCGCAGACGTATCTTGGTGTCGGCACCGAACATCTCGCGTGCAAACGAAAGCAGCACCTGCTTCAAGTCGGTGAACGACACGTTCTTGTCGATATACAGTCCCTCGACCTGATGGAAGAAACAGTGGGCACGTGCAGTGATGGCCTCGTTACGATAGACGCGACCCGGACAAATGACGCGGATGGGTGCCGTCAGCTTACCATCCTCGGTATGCATGTGTTCCATCACACGGGCTTGAACGCTCGAAGTATGTGAACGGAGCAGAATGTTCTTGGTGACATCATTGGGATGTTGTGATACGAAGAAAGTGTCCTGCATATCGCGTGCGGGGTGGTCGGCGGCAAAGTTCATCTTGGTGAACACATGCAGGTCGTCCTCCACCTCAGGACCGTCAGCCAGTACAAAACCCATACGGGAGAAGATGTCGATAATCTCGTTGGTGACGATGGTTAACGGATGGCGTGTGCCCAGCTTGACGGGGTAGGGCGTGCGTGTCAGGTCGATGGCGTCGCCCTCGCTTTCTTGCGTCTGACATTCCTCACGCAACTGGTTGATACGCTCGGTAGCCAGTGTCTTCAGTTCGTTGATTTTCATGCCGACTGTTTTCTTCTGGTCGGCAGCAACGTCACGGAAATCGTTCATCAAGGCTGTTATCTCACCTTTCTTGCTGAGATATTTCAGTCTGAGTTGCTCTACTTCTTCTGCATTTTTGGCACTCAATTGCTGCACCTCTTTTAGCAGTTCGTCTATCTTATCAAGTATCATAATCTTGCGTTAAATTAAAATTTGCGTGCAAAGTTAGGAAAAAAATATGAATTATGAATTATGTAATCGAAATTATTTTGTACCTTTGCATCAAATTTGAGAGTGAATCGTCAAAAAGCCAAGTCACAAAGATGAAACGTTTAGTGTTTGTCATGATGGTCGGAGGCCTGTTGCTATCAGCCTGTCAGGGGCAGAAAAGCAGCAGTGATACCACTGGGGAGAGTCAGGACTCGACCCAGACGGTTGATACCACGGCTACCACTCTGGAAGAGGAGATTGCCCAGGAGGCTCCGATGCCTAAAGCGGCAGATGAGCTGTTTGACGATTTTATCTTCAATTTCGCTGCCAATAAAAAATTGCAGTCCTCTCGTGTAAAATTCCCTTTGAAGGTGTTGCGTGGTGAAGAGGTGACCTATGTCAGCAAAGGACAGTGGCAGATGGAATATTTCTTCATGAACCAAGACTTCTACACGTTGCTCTTCAATAGCGAGGATGAGATGAATCGCGTGAAGGAGAGTACCAGCATAGAACATGCAGTGGTAGAGAAGATTTATCTTGATGCCAAGACGGTCAAGCAGTTTGTCTTCGACAGGGTGAAGGGAGTGTGGATGCTGCAGGAGGTGATTCACATGCCACTCAACGAGTCTCAGAATGCTTCGTTCCTGATGTTCTATGATAAATTCTCGAAAGACGAAGATGCCTATCAGTCAAAACATCTGGCAGAGAGCGTACGATTCGTAGGTCCCGACCCTGACGACGACTTTGCGCAGATGGAGGGCGTTATCACCCCCGACACTTGGGAAGCGTTTGCTCCAGAATTGCCTTCAGGTATGATCTACAATATCGTGTATGGCACACCGCAGAAGGAGACAGGTCGTAAAATCTTCGTGTTGAGGGGTATTGCCAATGGACTGGAAATGGAACTGACCTTCAAGCATGAAGGCGATAAGTGGATATTAACAAAATTGGCAACGTGAGAGATATAGCAGACTATAGTTTGAAGGCACATAACACGTTTGGTATCGAAGCCAAATGCAGTAGGTTCTTGGAGTTTGAAGACAGCCAAGAGGCCATTGAAGTGGCTAAAATCCTCAGGGAGTCTCCTTTACCTTTTATTATAATAGGTGGGGGAAGCAATCTGTTGCTGACCAAGGATTTCGACGGTATCGTAGTGCGTTCGGCTATCAAGGGCTATGTTTTTGAAGACGGCAACAGGATGACTTGCGGAAGCGGAGAGGTTTGGGATGATATGGTAGCTGCCAGTATCAAGGCAGGTTATTATGGCATGGAGAATCTCTCGCTGATACCAGGTGATGTGGGAGCCAGCGCTGTACAGAATATCGGCGCCTACGGTGTGGAGGCGAAAGACTTGATACTCTCTGTTTGGGCTATAGAAATAGCTACAGGAAAGCCCTGTATATGGGGCAATGAGGAATGTGGATACGGCTATCGGCAAAGTCGTTTCAAGAAGGATTGGAAAGATAAATACCTGATTTGTCGGGTAACGTATGGCTTGTCGAAGACCTTTACTCCTCATCTTGACTACGGCAATATCCGTTCCGAACTGGAGCGTCAGGGTATCACGAGTCCTTCTGCCAGTCAGGTCAGAGACATCATCATAGCTATCCGTAATGCCAAATTGCCCGATCCGAAGGTGTTGGGAAATGCAGGCAGTTTCTTTATGAATCCTATTGTGAGTCGTGAGAAATACGAACAGTTGGCGGCTTATTATGAGGGGATGCCCCATTATAAGGTCGATGCCGAACACGAGAAGATACCTGCAGGTTGGATGATTGACCAATGTGGATGGAAAGGCAAGTCGATGGGTAGAGCTGGTGTTCATGATAAGCAGGCTTTGGTACTTGTTAATCGTGGTGGAGCTACCGGCCAAGACATTGTCGCCCTTTGTGAAACCATCCAACGGGATGTTAAGGCAAAGTTCGGAATAGATATCTATCCAGAGGTAAACATTATATGAAACTGACATTCTTAGGAACGGGAACATCGTCAGGCGTCCCTGTCTTGGGATGCCACTGTGCGGTATGCGACAGCAGTGATCCGCGCGACAAGCGTTTCCGTACCGCAGCTTTACTGGAGGAAGGGGATGTGCGTATCCTGATAGACGCAGGACCGGATATCCGTATGCAGCTGATGCCGTTTCCCTTTGCCCCTCTTGATGCCGTTCTGCTGACGCATGTGCATTACGACCATGTGGGAGGTTTAGATGACTTGCGTGGATTCTGTAAGTTCGGTCATCTGAATATCTATGCTGATAGCGACACGATAGAGCAACTGAAGGTCAGTTTACCTTATTGCTTCCAAGAACATCTGTATCCTGGTGTGCCATTGTTGAAGGTGCATGATGTCAATCCCTATCAGCCATTCTCTGTCAAAGGCATAGACATCCTGCCAATAGAAGTGATGCATGGTCAGTTGCCTATTCTTGGCTATCGTATCGGCAAACTGGCGTATATCACAGATATGAAGACCATTCACGACGAGGCCATTCCTTATCTGCAGGGTGTTGAGACGCTTGTTGTCAATGCCTTGCGTTTCGAGCGCCCTCATCATTCCCATCAACTGGTTGATGAAGCCATAGCGTTCTCCCAGCGGATAGGTGCCGGCAAGACATACCTCATCCATGTAACCCATGAAATAGGATTCCATGACGAAGCAAACAGCCGATTACCCGAAAATGTGTATTTCCCCTACGACGGACAAGTCATAGAGGTGTAAATTATTTCTTTTTCTTTTTCGTACCCAGTCCGAAAATACTGCCATAGTTGTTGTAAAGCTTACGGACAGTCAGGAAGACATCAATGACAGTGATGCTGTTGACTAATAGGCTACCAATGAATTCAGCCTTACTGCTGTTCTCCTTGGGGGTGAACAGCTTAGTCCATTTAGCACCAAACTGATTGTTGTCGGTTTTGAGCTCTTCCAACAACTGGTCTTTGCGCGCCTGAATGTCTTCAAGCGACTGGTAGCTTGGTTTCTTGGAGTCTTGAACAGGTAGCTGCATAGTATTAGTTGTTTAATAAAAGATTGGCAAAGAAACGGACAAGCGGTTTCTCAATCCATGACTTGCGATTCAAGAAGAAGATAATGACGAGAAGCAGGTGAATCGCTCCTACTACGAGGAAGGCAGCAGCCGTCCCCGTGTAGGAGGCAAGCCAGAAGGCGAACGCTAACGAACAGAAGATAGCAACCCCCACCAAAATAAGGAAGAAGACGATGGAGAGTGCAAAGAATGTCAGCAACCGTACTAACTTCTCGACAATGTCAAGTTTAAGGTATTCAGTCTGAATACCCAGATAGTGCTTGACAATCTCTGCCAATTGCGCTATAGTCTCTACGTTTTTGTCGCTTGATAGCATCGTCGTTAATCTTCTACTTCAGGAGCAGCATCTGTAATGTCATCCACCAGATCGCTCACGTCCTTGCGACTCAATTTGATGTTGTGCTTCTTCATGAAGTCGTCAACAGCATCCGTAATTTTAGTACGGGTGTCTTCTCCCTTCTCAGGAGCCAACAACAAACCTAACACTGCACCGGTTAATGCGCCACCGAAGAATGCGCCTAAAAAACCTAAACTTCTCATAATCGTATTGTTTTAAAGTTAAATGTAATTCGAAATGTAACTGCAAATATACTGAATGTTTTTGAAAAAACCACCAAAAAGGTGTACATTTTTTGTTAAAATGGTTACTTTTCCCTTATTTAACAAACTTTATGCACGTTTTTGTGTCACGTTTGCGTTATATTTTGTAATTTCGCACGTGAAATTTGAAAACAAGTTTAATTAATATAATCAAAGTTAGAAGAAAACATGAAAAAGTACTTCGTATTATGCGCAGGAATGTGTGTGGCTATGGCTTTCACAAGTTGTAAATCAAGCGAGAGTGCCTACAAGCAGGCATATCTAAAGGCAAAACAGCAGGAAGAGATTCAGCAGCAACAGCCAGTGGTTCAAGCCCAGCAGGCTGAGACCAATGTGGTAGTGCCCCTGGAAGAGAAGCCCGCTACTCATACTCAGGTAGTTGATAATACAGACAATGTAAAAGTGACTCAAGAGCGCGTATCGCTGATTTCTGGTAATGGACTGAAGAATTTCAGCGTCGTTGTCGGCTCTTTCTCTTTGGAGGCCAATGCAATGGGACTGCAGCAGCAGTTGAAGAATGCAGGTTATAACGCACAGGTTGTTAAGAACGAGGAGCGTAATATGTTCCGTGTGGTAGCCACAACTTTCGACACCAAGGAAGAGGCTGCTGCCAGTCGTAATGACCTGCAGTCGAAATATGCCGGAGCTTGGTTGCTTTACAATGCCCGTTAAAGGCTGAACAGCGTTGGCGTGGCACGAATATTATCGATAGATTACGGTAAGAAACGTACAGGATTAGCAGTCACCGACCCTTTGCAGATTATAGCAGGAGGGTTGGCGACTGTTGCTACATCCGAGCTCTTTGATTATCTGCAAGCTTATGTAGCCCGTGAGCCGGTGGAGCGCATTGTCATTGGTGAGCCTCGTCAACCCAACGGACAACCCAGTGAGAATCTTCAGCGTGTTCAGCAGTTTGTTAATCGCTGGCGTAAAGCCGTTCCGCAAATCCCTATTGAGTATTACGACGAGCGTTTTACCTCCGTATTGGCGCATCAGGCCATGATAGACGGAGGACTGAAGAAGAAAGCCCGACAGGACAAAGCCTTGGTTGACGAAATATCAGCCACCATCATTCTTCAAGACTATCTCCGCTCCCGTAAGTAATCTCGATTCTCCGCTCGGCACTTGTGACGCTTTTACAAAGGCCACAGGCCGACTAAAAGAATTCTCAATTTTCAATTCTCAATTAGTAAATGGTATTACCTATTTATATATATGGACATCCCGTGCTCCGCAAGGTAGCCGAGGACATTCCTGCCGATTATCCCGACCTGCAGCAGTTGATAGCTGATATGTGGGATACGCTGGCAGAGAGTGAAGGTATCGGATTGGCAGCCCCTCAGATTGGCAAGTCCATCCGTGTAGTAATAATCGATTTAGATGTACTCAGCGACGATATGCCGGAGTATAAGGGCTTCCGTCATGTTTATATCAATCCGCACATCATAGAGTATGACGACACCAAGACAGAAACACTGGAAGAGGGTTGCCTGTCGCTTCCTGCCATCCACGAGAAGGTGACGCGTCCTACCCGCATCCGTGTTCAGTGGCTCGATGAGGAGATGCAGGCCCACGACGAATGGGTGGAGGGTTATCTCACCCGTGTGATGCAGCATGAGTTCGACCACTTGGAGGGAAAAGTCTTTGTTGATCGCGTTACTCCGTTGCGTAAGCAACTTATTAAGAGTAAGTTACGCGCTCTCACTCAAGGACGTTACCGCTGTGGATACAAGACTAAAGGCATCATAAAGAAATAATGGTTGAATGCTTAGAAAGGCAGTATTCCTATTTCTGTTGTTCCCATTAGCGGCTCTTGCGCAGTTCAAGACCGACCGTTTGGTAATGATAGGGCGCTCGGCACTCTATTATGAGGATTATGTCCTTTCTATCCAGTATTTCAATCAGGCCATCTCAGCCAAGCCCTATCTCTATGAACCTTGGTTTTACAGAGGGGTTGCAAAATACTATCTTGATGATTTTGCCGGTGCTGAGGCCGATTGTACGGAGGCCATCAAGCGCAATCCGTTTGTGGTTACGATGTACGAGTTGCGTGGACTATGTCGTATTCAGCAGAAGAAATACAGTGAGGCTGTTAAAGACTATAACCAGGCTCTTCGCTACGACCCTGAGAACCAGAGTCTTTGGCATAACCGGGTGCTTTGTCATATCCAGGAGAAAGACTATGATCTGGCACTTCGCCAACTCGACACCATTCTGACCCGATGGAGCCGTCACGCTCCGGCTTACGCCATGCAAGCCGAAGTGTATATTCTCCAGAAGGATACCACTAAGGCCATTGCCGCCCTCGACAAGAGTCTTGAGGTGGACCCCTATGATGGCAACCTGTGGAGCCAGCGCGCCGTCATCAGTCTCTCGCGTCAGGAGTGGAAAGAGAGCGAGGAATATCTTTCGAAGGCTATTCACTTGCAGCCCAAGCAAGCCACAAACTATGTCAACCGTGCTTTGGCGCGTTTCAATCAGAATAATCTCCGAGGGACGATGGCCGATTATGACACAGCTCTTGATCTCGACCCCAATAACTTCCTTGGTCACTACAACCGAGGACTGCTACGCGCTCAGGTGGGTGACGACAACCGCGCTATCACCGACTTCGATTTTGTGCTCAATCTTGAGCCCAACAACCTCATGGCACTCTTTAATCGTGCGCTGCTGCTGGAGAATACGGGTAATCTGCGCGGTGCTATCCGTGACTACACCAAGGTCATTGACGAATTTCCCAATTTCTGGTTCGGTTTGCAGCACCGTGCCTCTTGCTATCGCCGATTGGGAATGAGCCGACAGGCAGAAGCCGACGAGTTCCGTATATTGAAAGCACAGATGGACAAGCGCTATCTGGGCAAACAGCCGCGCCTCTCGAAGGAACAGATGCGTAAGCGCAGCGATCTGGATATTGAGAAATACAATCAGTTGGCTGTAGCCGATGAACAGGAGATAGAACACGAATACCAAAGCGAATACAGGGGTAAGGTGCAGAATCGCCGTGTGGCGCTTGATTACCTGCCCATGTACACCCTTTCATACGAGTTGGAACCCAATCAAGTCAAGCAGTATGTTGCCTTCGACCGCTTGGTTGATGCCTTCAATGCCAGGGAGCGCAAGCAGCATCAGCTGCATATCATCAACAGCAATCCTATACTCGATGAGCAGGACACCAGGAAATACTTTGCCTATATCGACAGTCTGACCCAACAGATAGACCGTCAAAGAGACGGACGTCATCTGGCACCCCTGTTGTTCCGTCGCGCCGTTGCCTTCAGTGTTATCCAGAATTTTGATGCTGCCATTGACGATCTCTCCAACTATTTGCAGATAGACTCCACCTCGGTGCTGGCATATTGGCAACGGGCAGCCTGTCAGTCAAAGCTCAATGAGTTCAATGCTGCCCAGGGTACCGATGTGCGCATGAAGACAGCCAATGTGCTGTCCGACCTTACGGAGGCCATTCGCTATGGTGAGAATGCTTATCTCTATTATAATCGTGGCAATGTCTATGTTCAGCGAAACGACTACCAACATGCCATAGAGAACTATAACCGGGCTATTGCCATTGATGGTAATTTGGCAGAAGCCTACTATAATCGTGGACAGGCTCATATTGCCAACAAACAGCAGGTTGAGGGCATCAACGACCTCTCGAAGGCAGGTGAGCTGGGACTCTATCAAGCCTACAGTATTATTAAACGATATCGGAAATAACTATGCGTCAATTTTTACTTTTTATCCTGTTCGACCTATTGCCTTTTACGGCAATCGCCCAGTGTTGTTACACAAATTCCTGGCAGGACTTCCTCAATGACAATTGGAAAACGGAGGAAGGTCGGGTGGAATTGGTTCCTTCCGCCAAAGAAGACTGTCTGGCCTTGGATGTGGAAGCAGACAAGAAAAAAACAGCCAAGATGTTGCGCAAGACAGCCTGTGTGATAGAGTGGGGTGGTTCGCTCTATCTTAACCTTCGCCCTTTCAATACCTTTGGTGATGTCTTTGTGCAGGCGTGGCGCATAGGTGGCGATAAGGTGTTGTTTGCCCGTCAGGATGTGGCACCGTCACGTTTTTCCATCGCCAATGGCGACAGTGGTATTCCGCTGTCCAGAAGTTCTTTCCGTTCCCTCTCCAAGTTAGAGAATCTGGTCTGTTATCTGGCGGCTTGGGATCCACAACGTGAAGAGCTCCGTATAGCCCGTGTCACAGCAGCAATCGTAGCCAAATTCCTTGCCGGTCATCCTGCTCAGCTCTCCCTATACCAGCAGTTGGAGCGTGGTCAGCGTGAACAGGCCGACATTGTCATTACCACCCTCCAGGCAGCAGGGGTCATTTAACGGAAAAAGTATTTGTAAATAAGAAAAGCCAGTCAAAACGACTGGCTTCATTGTTGCGGAGGCAGGACTCGAACATGCGACCTCCAGGTTATGAGCCTGGCGAGCTACCAACTGCTCCACTCCGCGATCATTTTCTTAAGCGGGTGCAAAGGTACGATTATTTTTCGAATAAACAAAATTATTACCTCCTTTTTTAACTTTTTTGGCAATTTTGACGCATTTTTGCGCAAATTATTTGGCAATTAGGAAAGTATTTTCTAATTTTGCACACTGTATAAGTATTGTGCAATGCATAAATTTGGGAGGATATATAGATGTCAATATCAAAGACCAGACAGACATTGGTTGACGTAGCCCGTCAGTTATTTGCCATGAACGGTATGGAAAATACGACGATGAACGACATAGCTTTGGCTTCAAAGAAAGGTCGTCGTACGCTTTACACCTATTTCAAATCGAAGGAAGATATTTACTATGCCGTCATAGAAAGTGAGTTGGAGCGTCTCTCTGACAAACTCGACGAGGTGGCAGCTCGTAAGATTCGTCCTCAGGAAAAGGTGATAGAGTTGATTTACACCCATCTTAACATGATTCGTGAGACCGTAGTGCGTAATGGTAATTTGCGTGCAGAATTCTTTCGTAACATCTGGATGGTCGAGAAAGTGCGCAAGAACTTCGACGATGCAGAAATCGAACTGTTCTGTAAGGTGTTCCGTGATGGTAAGGAGGACGGTGAGTTCGATATTGAGAATGTTGAACTGGTGGCTCATATCACCCATTATTGTATCAAGGGGCTGGAAGTGCCCTATATCTATGGCCGTATAGCCCGTGGACTTTCAGAGGAAGCCACGAAGCCTCAGGTAGCCAAGTTTATCTACGGTGCCTTAGGTCATATTTCATCAAAAGGTTAAACATTATATTAATATAAAGAAAATTATGGGATTATTAGAAGGAAAGACAGCGCTGATTACAGGTGCTGCACGTGGTATCGGAAAAGCTATCGCGTTGAAGTTTGCTGAAGAAGGAGCAAACATTGCATTCACTGATTTGGAGGTGAATGAGGAGACAGAGAAAGAAATTGCTGCCAAAGGGGTGAAAGCCAAGAGCTATGCCTCAAATGCTGCCGACTTCGCTCAGACAGAGGAAGTGGTGAAGGCAGTGAAGGAAGAGTTCGGTTCTATCGATATTCTGGTGAACAACGCCGGAATAACGAAGGACGGTCTGATGCTTCGTATGACAGAACAGCAGTGGGACGCAGTGATTGCCGTTAACCTGAAGTCGGCTTTCAATTTCATCCATGCTTGTGTACCCGTCATGATGCGTCAGCGTGGCGGCAGCATTATCAATATGGCCTCTGTTGTAGGTGTTCATGGTAATGCCGGACAGGCTAACTACGCCGCTTCAAAGGCAGGTCTGATTGCTCTTGCCAAGAGTATTGGTCAGGAGATGGGTCCAAAGGGAATCCGTGCCAATGCCATTGCCCCGGGTTTCATTGAAACAGCAATGACGGCTCAGTTGCCTGACGAGGTTCGTGAAGAGTGGAAGAAGAAGATTCCTCTTCGCCGTGGTGGTCAGGTCGAGGACATTGCCAACGTAGCTACCTTCCTTGCCTCTGATATGTCGAGCTATGTAAGCGGACAGGTCATCCAGGTTGATGGTGGTATGAATATGTAAATATATTTATCCTTTTTGAAGATGCAGAAGAGAACATGGGCAGCAAGACTGTTGCTATTGGTGTTCCTACCA
>JAEEGF010934187.1_pt1 | contig 24456 bp, 19 predicted proteins | sample 9134171 | NCBI WGS metagenome assembly JAEEGF01 (sample SAMN16246542, study PRJNA631951) | gut metagenome | biome: gut microbiome; feature: rumen; material: AP-attached | host: Bos | place: Iran: Karaj | collected 2018-10
GAAAACGTGCCCAACCATCATTGCGGAGCTTTCCTGCACATAGTAGCAGCCGGCATGGAAAAGGGGGTCCAGCGTGAAAGACGGCCTGTCTTTAAGGAAATACCCGTACGGACTCCAGGGAACCGGCGCCGCGTCCGGGAAAGGGCAATCCTTAAGCTTGGAAGGGTTAAGCCTTATGGAAACTGAAGGCTCCGTTTCCAGGGCCTCCAGTACCGTCTGGGCGTATTTCCCCACGGATTCTTCAAGAAGGGATATGAACTCCGGTCTAAACATGGGGCGTCCAGCCGCTGGCGTCGAATCCTTCGGGCATAATGCCGTTGGAGGCGTCCACAAGGCCGTCCACAATCTTGTCCAGGGCTTCCTTTATCTTTCCGGAGAGCATCATCTTCATCATGAGGTTGAGGTCTGCATCAACCTTGATCCAGAAGTCTGTCTTGTAAGGGTCCGTGACCGACGGGTCGAAGTGAATCTCTATGTGGAAGGCAAACGGGGCGCCGTAGTCTACCAGCTCTATCCTGGAGTAGGGAACCCTCTCGTGCACCTTTACGCCAATGTTGAAGCCCTGCACCGTGGCGGTGAGGGTGTCATAATCGGCCTGGAGCATGTCCTGCTTGTCCTGGGGGAGCATCTTCTTGAAATTGGAGAGGTCCACCATTGACATATATAACTCGTGCGGCTGACGGGAAACGGTCCCGTGCTTGGACGTAATTTCGGTCATAATTCTTATATTTGTAATCGCAAATATAGCAATTTATGCACAAAATCTACTTCGAGAACCGCTGCATCATAATATGCCCCCCTGAGGACGAGTCCCTCTCGGACGCCAACTCCGTGGAATTCCATGTTGGAGAGATCCTGGACATCCACAATCTTGTGCGCATGTTCGAGGTCCAGGACACCCTGTCCAGGATTTACATCCCCACTGACGATGTTGAAAAGACATACCGCAGGGTTTGTGCGGAGTTCAAGGAAGTGACTGCAGCCGGCGGCCTGGTGTCCAACCGCCGCGGAGACTATCTTCTCATATCCAGAAACGGCCTTTGGGACCTTCCAAAGGGCCATCAGGAAGAAGGAGAAGACATAGAGATATGTGCAATACGTGAGGTTCAGGAAGAAACCGGAGTGGACCAGCTGGAGCTCCGCCGCCTCATCTGCATCACGGACCACGTGTACTTCCGCAATAACCTCTGGCACCTCAAGCACACCTGGTGGTACGACATGCTGTACACAGACCCCACCAACCTCACGCCGCAGCGGGAAGAGGACATAACCAAAGCGGCCTGGGTGGCAAAGTCGTCCCTGCCCCCGTTCCTTAAAAACACTTATCCGTCAATAGTGGAAGTTTTCCGCGAGGCCAGGATTTAGGCTAATCCTCTTTCTTTCTTGATGGCTTCGTAGGCTTCCTGCACCTGGCGGAACTTTTCCGCGGCGGCTTTCTGTACCTCCGGGCCAAGGGTGGCCACCTTGTCCGGGTGGTTTTTCATGGCCATGCGGCGGTATGCGGCGCGGACCTCATCGTCCGTGGCGGAAGGGGATATCTCCAGTACGGTGTAGGCCGACCCTGTGTCCTTGTAGAACATAGATATTACCGATGAGACATCGGCCCCGGAAAGGCCTATGGTTGTGCCGATGGCTTCCAGGACGGACTTTTCGCTTTTGGAGAACTCGCCGTCGGCAAGGGCAATCTGGACCAGGTAGTGGAAAAGCTGCAGGCGCTGGGAGTAGTTCATGTACATGGCTATCTGCGGGCCAACCTCGTAGATGTTCACGTCCTGCTCCAGCATCTGCCTGAGGAGCCTCATGGCCTCGTTCACGGAGTCTTCTCCAAAGTTCTTGCGGATGAAGTCCTTTACGTAGTCCATCTCCTGCTGGCGCGTACGGCCGTCGGCCTTGATTACCGCCGCGGAGAGAACAAGGAGACTTACCATGAAGCTGTTTCGCTGCTCCGTGGCGCTGTATGTATGAGAGGTGCCGCCAGTAGCCTGCCCCAGGATGTCTGACGCGTTGTCAAACGCCCTGCCGGCAAGGTAGCCGAGGAGGCCGCCGATGGGACCCAGAATGACCCATCCCAGCACTCCGCCAATCCATTTTCCTAAACCCATATCTAATCTTTTGGCCCATTTTGCTGCAAAAACCGCTCCTTGCGGAAGTTACTGACATAATGTCCGTTTACTATTTCCTTTAAAATGATTACTTTTGTCATGTGAAAGACAAGAGAACCAGAGTATTAACCGCGCTTATCCCGGTGGCTGTGCTTGTTGCCGTGCTGGCAATGGACATAGCCGTGTTCGGGGCGGACTCCATCCTTGGGGCGTCACAGGTGGCGCTCCTTCTGGCCGGCGGCGTATGCATAGCCATCTCCGTTCTGGTGTATAAGACAAAATGGAGCAGCTTTGAAGAGGCCATCAAAAGCCATGTGGGAGATGTTGCGGGAGCCATTCTCATCCTGCTGCTCATAGGTGCCATTTCAGGTACATGGACTGCCAGCGGCGTGGTTCCGGCATTCATCTATTACGGCCTTAAGATAATCAGCCCCAAGGTGTTCCTTCTTACCGCGTGCGTTCTCTGCGCAGTGGTTTCCGTCATGACGGGATCGTCCTGGACAACAATTGCAACCGTAGGGGTGGCCCTTCTGGGAATTGGCCGGGCAGAGGGCTTCAGCGACGCCATGACAGCCGGAGCCATCATATCCGGGGCGTATTTCGGCGACAAGATTTCTCCGCTGTCGGACACCACCGTCCTGGCATCGTCCATAAACGGCGTGCCGCTGTTCACGCATATACGGTACATGCTCCTGACAACGGTACCGTCCTTTGTCATAACCCTCGTCGTGTTTACCGTGCTGGGGCTCTCCCACGGGGGAACGGACAGCGGGCTCATGAAGGTGTATTCAGATGTGCTGCGCTCTTCCTTCAACCTTACTCCATGGCTCATGACAGTGCCGGTGCTCACCGTGCTCATGATATGGAGAAAGCTTCCGGCAATAGTGGTGCTGTCGCTTTCCGCCCTGGCCGCCGCAGTGGCATCGCTGGTCTTCCAGCCGGAGATAATATCCCGGATTGGCGCCGCCGTAACGGAGGGAAGCAAGTTCAGGGTGTACTTTGCCGGAGTCATGGAGACCATCTACAACAGCATAACCATAGATACGGGGAACGTGGAAGTGGATGCGCTGGTTACATCCCGCGGCATGATAGGGATGCTGAATACGGTATACCTTATTATATGCGCCATGTTCTTCGGCGCCTGCATGAGGGCAAGCGGCATGATTGCAGACCTTTCCCTCATGATGCAGCCTTTCACCCGCACCCGCGCAGGGCTTGTTGGCTCCACGGTTGTTACAGGAACCGTGCTGAACGGCCTGGTGTCGGACCAGTACCTTTCAATTATCCTTACATCAAACATTTACAGGGATTCTTACGAGAAGCAGGGCTTCCAGACAAGGCTCCTGAGCCGTAGCGTGGAGGATTCATCTACGGTGACCTCGCCACTCATTCCGTGGTCCAGCTGCGGCATGACCCAGGCCACAATCCTTTCCGTCCCCACCCTGGTCTACGCTCCGTTCTGCATTTTCAACATTCTCTCCCCGCTCATGTCCTTCCTTGTGGCCTTGACCGGCTGGAAGATAACCCGGTCGGAGCCCTCCGCCTAGTTTTTCCGGGCTACTCTGCCTTGACGGTTTTGGAGGGGTCTATGCGGGCGATGAGCCGCGCGGGGAGCCATAGCATGAGGAGGATGCCGGCGTAGGCGGCGATATCGGCCCCGAGGATGGCCCAGATGTTTATGTGAACGGGGACGAAACTTACGAAGTAGTTCTCCGGATCAAGCGGGAGAATGTGCGTTGTGCCCTGGATGAGGCAGAACAGAAGCGCCAGGGCGTTACCCCACAGAAGGCCCTTGAGGGCTGCAACGGCGCCGCTTTGCACGAAGACCTTTCCTATGGAGCGGTCGTTCATGCCCATGGTTTTGAGGGTGCCTATGGTGGAGATGTTCCTGAGCACCATTATCAGCAGGCCGGAAACCATGTTGAAACCGGCCACCAGAGTCATCAGGATAAGGATGACGGTAACGTTTAGGTCCAGAAGCCCCAGCCAGTCGAAAATCTGTGGATAGGTCCTTGCCGATGTGCTCACGTACAGGCTCCTGTCCTGGAGAAGCCAGCCAATCCGGCCGGCTATGGCCTCCTGGGTTTTCTCCCCGCGGTGGCTCTCTTTGAGGCGGACATCGATACACGATACTTCCTCCGGGCTCCAGCCGTTGAGGCGCTGCATGTCCGGAAGCGAAGCGTAGACAAGGAGGTTGTCATCGGCCTCCAGGATATCCCTGTGCACGTCCACTATGTTGAACTGGCGCACGCGGACCTTTTCGCCGATGAAATAGGTTGTGAGTTTGTCCCCCACGCCAAGGCCGGTGATTTCCGACAGGCGTGTGGGGATGGAGACCGGAAGGGTATCATCCCCGACCTGATCGGGGACCCCTTTCACTATGACGCCGTGAATGACCTCGCCGCTTTTGACGATTCCGGCGCGGACAACGGACGGCTCCAGGGCCGATACTCCTGGGATGTCCAGGATTGCGTCCTCTTCCGGCAGATGGAGAGGCATGGGAACAGGGTCCGAATCTCCTGACGTATAGGGCGTTATACGAATATCGCCGACCATGGCCGCCACTCCGTCACGAATCTCGTGACGGAATCCGGAACTGACGGCCACGGCGACGATAATGACAAGGAAACTGACGGCTATGGCTATGGCCGCCACGTTTCCCTTAAACTTGAGCTTTCGCGATATGAACCGCTCCGCTACCAAATGTGTACTCGCTCTTCCTCCGGACGGAACATCGGGTCTCCTTCCTTGATGTCGAAGGCGTCGAAGAAGGTCTGGAAGTTACGTACGGAGACGTTGACGCGGTTTACAGCAAGGGAGTGAACGTCCATATTGGTGAGACGCTCCTTCTCCTGGTCAGTGATGTTCTGGGCCCAGATGGCGCCGTAGCTCAGGTAGAAACGCTGGGCGCGGGTGAAGCCGTCGATCATGGGGTCTTTCTTGCCGGCAACGGCGTTCTCCATTGCGGTGAAGGCGATGGAAAGGCCGCCGTGGTCGCCGATGTTCTCACCAAGGGTGTAACGGCCGTTGGCCTTTACGCCGGGAAGAATCTCCACTGCGTCGAACTGGGCAACCAGCTTGTCTCCAAGGGCGTCGAACTTTGCCTTGTCTTCAGGAGTCCACCAGTTGACCATGTTGCCGGAGGCGTCGAACATGGAACCCTGGTCGTCAAAGCCGTGGGACATCTCGTGGCCGATAACGACGCCGATTCCGCCGTAGTTCACCGGGTCGTCCGCATTGGGATCGAAGAATGGCTTCTGCAGGATAGCTGCAGGGAAGCAGATCTCGTTGGTCGTGGGGTTGTAGTAGGCGTTCACCGTCTGGGGAGTCATGCCCCACTCGGTCTTGTCCGTGGGCTTTCCAAGCTTGGAGAGGTTGTCCTTCACATACCATGCAGAGGCATTGCGGAGGTTCTCGTAATAGGTGCTTTCAGGGTCGATGTCAAGGGTACTGTAATCCTTCCACTTGTCAGGGTAGCCAATCTTTACGGTGAAGGCGGCAAGCTTTTCCTGAGCCTTTGCCTTGGTCTCGTCACCCATCCATTCCAGGGTTTCGATGTGCTGGCCAAGGGCGGTGCGGAGGTTCTCCACAAGGGCCACCATCTTCTGTTTGGAGCTCTCAGGGAAGTAGCGGGAGACGTACATCTCACCCACGGCCTCTCCAAGGATACCGTTAGGAACGCTCATTGCGCGTTTCCAGCGGGGCTGCTGCTCCTGTGCGCCTGCCATCTGGTGGGAGTAGAACTCCCAGCTGGCGGTGTAGAAATCGTCACTGAGGGCACCTGCCTGGCCGCTTACGAAGTTTGCAAGGGTATATGCCTTGAGGGTCTCGATATCGGTCTTCTTGAACAGGGTGTTGAGGCCGTCAAAGTACGAGGGCTGCTGGACGATGACCTTGTCCTGGGCGGGTACGCCGGTCTCCTCGCAGACAAGGGCGAAGCGGATTTCCGGCCAGCGCTTGTTGATCTGGTCCGTTGACATGGGGTTGTAGATAGCCGCCATGTTGCGGTTCTGCTCCCTGGACCAGAAGATCTTTGCCATGGCGTCTTCTACCTGCATGTCCTTTTCCATGACGGCAGCAGCATTCTGCACGCCTGCAAGTTCAAGGACCTTTACAAGATATGCCTTGTAGCCTTCCTTGAGGGCGCTGTTCTTGTCAAGGAGATAGTAGTCCCTGTCTCCCATGCCAAGGCCGCCCTGTCCAAGGTAGAGGACCTGCATGTCGGAGTTGGTGAGGTCTGCCTCGACGCCGGCGCCGTAAAAACCGCCTTCTCCAACCAGCATCATCTTGCCAAGGAGTTTTGCAAGGTCGTCTTTAGTCTTGACAGCCTGGATTTCTGCGATGTAGGGCTGTATGGGCTGTGCGCCAAGGGCGTTGCGGGTAGTGGAATCGAGGGCCATCTTATAGAGGTCCGATATCTTCTGGTCCACGGTGCCGCGCTCTGCCTCCATGGTGGCCATGCTCTCGAAGAGGGCGTTCAGGTTCTCCTGGGCTTTTTCACGCAGGGCGTCGAAGCTGCCGTAACGGGAGAACTCCGGACGGAGCGGGTTCTTCTGCTGCCAGCCGCCGGTGGCGTACTGATAGAAGTCTTCCTTGGGGCTCACGGAAGTGTCAAGGTCCGTAAGGTCAAGGGCGGGAGCGCCCTTGGGGCCGCAAGCTGCAAAAGTAAGCAGTGACATAAGGATTGCGATAGTTTTTTTCATTATTGTATAAATTAGGTTATAATTATTCCCCAATCTTGCAAATTTACACAATAATGGGCGGTTCTGCAACATCCTGTATTCTCCGTGTGGAGACCCATAGGTTAATCCATGGGGACAAAGTGCTGATTATTAGTTAATTAAACTATCGTCCCCGGGCAAGTTTACCCAGGGGTGATTACTTAACGCGCTAATAATCAATACGTTATCTCCACGGGCAACCTCTTCCGGCGGCTGGAAAAAAGACGATGCCGTCGGATGCCTTTTGTCGCTACTGTCAATAAACAGTTTACGTTAGCCACTGGGGTTAAAAGTTAGCCCCGGAAATTTTCAGGTGATCCGTTTTTAAAAATACCATCCTGTAGTAAGCAGGATGTTGAAAAGGTGAATGCTTCCTTCGGGAATCTTATCCGGGTTCTTCATGTCCAGAAGGCCGATACTGCCTTCCAGACCCAGGGTCCAGTGTTTAGGAAGAAGAATCGTAGCATTGGGGATCAGTTGGAGGTTTAACCTTTTGAGCTTTCGTTTGGCCATACTATAGTCAACGGGTTTGTCGGGGGAAAGAAGCATCTCCGCTCGTATCATAAGATGCCTTGGGACCTATTCCCAAAATAAGAGCTGTTTTGTTTATACTCAGTCGCCGTCTTGCAAAACAAAACAAATCCACAGTACCTGTTGATGTATACCACTCTCCGATTCCTTCTTTGCCCGTTACTATGCAAAGCCGTCCGTCCTCTATCTTTATCTTGCTGTCAAGGATATCTCCAAACTGCGAGGTGACGCCCGCTCCAGGCATAATAGACCACACATCGTTCAATGGTATGTCTAAACCATATGAAATACTAATTGTCAACCCGGGGAAGTTCTCCCGGGCGAAAGGGCCCGATTCCAAAAACAATCCACTTCCTATCTGGATAGAGTTGCTAAATCTCTATTGCCCCTGTGCGATGGACATCTGACCGGAGATGACAAACAGGACAATTATTAATAGTGATTTAATAGTATCCATAAAACAGGATTTTGTAGTCTATAATACTGCAACATTGAAATAACGCTTTTACCTGGCCGGTATGTATTTGAAAACATATAAGTGGTGTTCCCCGCTTTTGTCTTTAAAGAAAGAAGAGCCAGTTGTCGTCATCACTTCTTGTCTGATACTAAGTATGTCGCTTTCACACTCCAAGACTTCGTAAACATTATAACTACCGTTTATATTCATGAAAAGAAAGTTATGTGAGTATAACCAGGTACCCTTCTTGTCACCTTTCACTGCGGTATGATTACTGTTGAACTTGATATCATGCTCAGTCCAACTGTCAGTATACGAATTTATTAGGACTCCGTCAACATATTGTTCAGATAAGAGTTGATTGAAAGTCCATATGCCATAGAAACTTTTTTCATTAAACTTGTTGTGCTGTGACATGTCTATGATAACCTCGTATTCCTGGAATTCACCAAGGTCGGGGTCTGTTTTTTCGCAGGAGCAAATTAGGGCGAATAGTGCAATCGCTGTAATAAAGATTCTTTTCATGGTTATTCAGTTTTCTTGCGAAGTCCCACGTTTGAAGAGAACGTGCAGGTAAGGACCTCGTCCTTCCATGTCATCTGGGCGTTCTCGTCAGTGAGCCTGTCATTGAGCCAGGTAAGATACTGGGCGGATCTTATGGGAATCTCAATAGTAAAGTTGACCTGTTCCGTTACAAAGTCGCAGTCCTGTGCCGAAATACTGAAATCCAAAAAAGCCTGTTTCTCAACTTTAGGATAAGTTGCTTCGTCGGCATTATAATCGCCCACATCGTTTGATGGACCGTATACAATCATCCATGACGAAGTGCGCAATAACAGCATATCGTCCTGGTCAATATCAAACGGCGTTACATATGTTTTTAATCTGCGTTTTCTGAATAATACAGCTATATTCTCTCCAGCCGGAACGCCTGCAAATTCCTTGTCCGCAATCAAAGACAATCCATCTTTATAAAACAAAGAGCTTTGTGAAATACTATAATTAATGCCTTGTGTCGCTAAACTATTAACATCACTCCAAACACGATTATATTCGGTTTTTACCTTTTTTGCATTGTCACCAAATTGTTGAAAAACTGCATCTGAAGGGCAATGCCTATGGACTACCGGTATTGTTTCCGTATAATAGCGAGATTCTTTTATGACATCATAGACTACGTCAAAATTGATGGCGAAATGAAAATTAAACCGTCTATGGCTATCCCAGCTATTGCAATATGTGCATGTCAAAGAATTGTTAATCAGGCATTCCCCGGGAATAAATGAAACTTCATCATAGTCTAAATCCGGTGTCGCGGAGGGCAATGAACTACAAGAGGAAAAACTTAAAAGAACTATGCCTAATAAAATGTATATGTAAGTTATCCGTTTCATAATCATTCTTAGTTATTATTGGATAATGTAAAACCATAAATCATAGAAACATTATGATTATAATCATAGGTGTTCACTCCATTTTGAACAGTCCAACCTTGTGTGAGAGAGTACCATCCATCATTTGTTCCGTATTTCCATTGTGATTTCCATCCCCAGTTGATTTTCATTTGTGTTACAGCAGGCGAAGAATAGGAATATGTATAATACGGATCAGGTTCCACAATTATTGAGCTCTCGCCTGGAGTGGCGGGAGGAAGGGGAACATCCCAAACCCAGTAGTGGTAATGAGTATAATGCTTCCTTGTTCGTTTATAAGCATCCGCCACAAAAGTGTGAATGCGTCCATTTGTTGGAATAATCTGGTCGGAAGCCGTTATTATTACTGGTGTTAAATCCAGAAGCGAATTCTTCACAACAGTCTCATTATAATTATCTCCGGAACATGAATAGCCATAGGAAGGGAAAAGATCAGTTCTGAGATTTGCAGGGTCTGCCCATGTAAAGGGGTTATCGTTAAGCAAAGGCATATACTCGAAATGCACGTTAACGATATTCCCGACATGGCCAATCATTAAGGCCTCCGGAATACCGTTATATGTAGTATTTCTCCATTGTTCAGTCATGTCATCCCAAACATCACTATTGGCGTTGTCAAACCACCTTGAGTAATTGCCAATTACACCATTGCAATAACCCTCGCTGACCATATTAACAGGGACACCATACCTTTTATGCAAATAATAGAGGACTTCCGCCCCTGCTACTGCAACACATCCGGCGGGCGCTCTCTCTATCATATCAGAAGTAACCCATGGGCAGAATTCATTGTAAGGCTCTCCTTGAATCCAATGTGGAGTTAGGTGGTCTATAGTATCCACGAGTTCGGTTACATACGTAACTGTCTCTTCCCAATGCCCCTCGTTTAGACCTGGAGTAGGAGGTTCGCCATGTCCTTTAGGTTGAGGAGCCTCCCCAGTCCAGAAAGCCTTGTTGCAGGCAATTTCAATGTCGGAGAAGTTCAGGTCCTTGTCCTGGGCGTGCCGGACTCTTTTCATGTCTGTGGCAACACATGACATCCATGCCGCCACGGCGCCGTCCGCGCCGTTGAGGTCGAAGGAGCCCTTGTCGCCTTCGGCTATTATTGCAGGAGTCCTTGAATCTGCCGACAACACCTTCCAGCCCTGTCCCTGTGGATAATTGACAATGTACATAAGCGTGTCCAGCCCTTGCTCGTCAACGTAAGGGACAACTGAGGCCTGTGAAGGTTGCGCCCCTTTGGTCGTCGGGCAGTCCCTTTCAATGAAGGCATAGATATCCGCCAGCGATACGGACGAGCCGGTAACACCGCCGTTCCAGGATGTGGCATTGTGCCTTGGACGGGTTGTCTTGCTGCCGTCCGGGGAACCTCCGTCAACTATGACGGGCTTTGACGGCTCATCGGGCTGACAGGCCAACAGACAGAATAACAACAGCGGTAAAAACTTTTTCATAATCGTACGTTTTTCGCAAAGATAATCAATATGCGGAAAACAACCGGTGTTTCCATTTGTTTTTTGCGCGTGGTAACAGGCTGTATGTCAACTATTTGCAAAAAACTTTATGGACGTCATTTGTATCACCTGTTTTTTGTGGGGTTAAGACGGCTCAAAAACAGTTCCTTTTCAGGCGAAGCGAGCCGGGCGAAGCGTTCTGCCCAGCTGCGCTTGAAGTTGTACAGTTTCTGGACAGGTACGCCGGTTAAAATGCTTACCGTTTCCTGGGAAAAACCGCTGAAATAATAAACAAGGATATGATTGTCCTGTTGTGAAATATCCGGGTAGATTTCTTTAAGTTTTTTAACTATATTACCGAAACAGTCGTTGAGGTCTTTGACAAGTTTCTTATAGCCGTCCCCTCCGGCCTTGAGACCCTCTATCTTGTCATCGACCACATCGTAAATGGCACCGGCTTTTCGCGTGCTCTTTTCAGTACTGTAACCGGAAATCACATCGTCCAGGACTCCTTGCCGGATTTGCATGAACTTGGCGAAGCCCTTGAGGGTGTCCTTGTTCATTTGGGATATAAATGCAATGTCCGCCTTGGCCGCATTAAGCTTTTCGGTATACTCTTTTTTTCTTAATAAATAATAAGCGAGTGAAAGCATAACGATTATAAGGGCGATAAAAGAGATTAACGCCATCCTGACGTTCATTTTCTGTTCCTTCAGACGGGCTTCCGACTTATAGAATTCGGAAAGGGCATCATCTATGGAATTCGCAAACTGAATATTGGCAACGCGGTTCTGGTAGTCGTATCCTTTCTTCAGGCTGTCAATTGCCTGCTTGTATTCTTTGCCTATGTACAGGACGCTGGCACTGTAAGAAGACACAAGCGGCAACTGATCCTCCGAGGCCGACATATATGACAAATCAAGACATTCCAGGGCTTTTTTCCTGTCGCCCGTCCTTGCGTACGATATTGCCGCCTGTCCATATACTGTTAAAGGATCCGCCTTGTCAGCCATGCGATTCCATATCTCAAAGGTTTCGATTGCCTCCGCGTCTTTTCCCTGAATGGAACGGGAACGGACTGCCAATGAATAGTAGGTTGACAGCAAGGGGGAATCCTCCTTGTCAATGCTGGAAATCACCACATTCAGGACGGAATCGCACTTGTGGTAATCTCCCAGGGCAAGGTACATTTTTGCAGACTCGCATTTGGAGAAGAAAGAATACCTTTCCTTGTGGGATTCGCGAAAAGATTCATCTGCTTTATCGAAAAAAAACCGGGCCTTAATGTAGTTGTGATTGGCATAATATATATCACCAAAGAGCCAGCAAATCATTCCCTGATAATAACTGTCCGATGATTGGACGGCCAGGTCCATTGCTTTTTGAGCGTAAGATGTCGCTCCGGCATAATTGGCAGAATTGTACTCCACCCTGCCGGCATAATAGTACGACAACATAAGGTGATGCCTGTCGCCGGTCTTTTCATACCATCTTACCGCCTTGATAATTGTGGTATCCGAATCAACGTCAATGTAGTTCTTGTCAAGAGCCACACTGTAAAGAAGTGCATATCTGGCCTTTTCACCTTTTCCTTTTATGGAAGACGGCCTGATGCCTTGAAGTACCGAAAGTGCACTGTCCGGATACTCCTGTACCAAGGACTCCATGCTGTCAAGAGCGCTGTTCCTATGGCAGGAAAGGCAGACCGCAAGGATGAGTATTATATAAAGGAGAGAACGTTTTTTCATATGATATATGATGCGAATATCATGTGTTCTGTTGCACGTGTCCCTTCTTGTACAGCTCCCAGCTGTTGAACAGGTTCTGCCAGATGGCGTAGAGGCCGCCGGCGACGGAGGTGATGGGGGTTAGGTAGGTGTAGCCAAGCCAGATCATAAGACCAGTATTCTTCTGGCCCAGGGACTGGCCCGGGGTGACGGGGTCACCTTTCTGCAGCCGCCTTCCCACAAAATACTGAAGGAAGCACGCCGCCATTGACACAAGGACCACAAGGACGATTGTCAGGACTCCCAAGCCACTAAGGACCATTGCGCGGGTTGCCAGTACCATGGCAAGCGTGAGACTTACACCCCATACGTAGAAAGCATTGGGCGCCCAGCGCATAAGACGGCGCTGAAGGTCGCGGGTTGTGTATCTAATGATCCATGCCAGGACTGAAGGCAGCAGAAGCACAGGGAAAATCTTCATGGCGATGTTCCCCACATAGGCCCAGAACCCCATTTCCGTGGATGGGCATACAAGCGGAATCACCAGCGGAATTAGAAGCGTGGCGGCAATGTTGGTTATGACCAGATATGTCACGGTATCCGCAATGCTTCCGCCAAGACGGTCCGTAATTACCCCTGCCGCCGATGCGGTAGGGCATATAAGGCAGATCATCGCGCACTCCAGCGGGATGCGGACGTTTGGATTCCCGGCAACGGCAACCCCAAAGGCGCACGCGCCGAAACCCAGCACTTGCAGGGCAAGCGCCGCCCAGTGCCACTTTACGGGCCTCAGGTCATGCGGAGAAACCTTCACAAACTGGAAGAACAGCAGCACAGCAATGAGCCACCGCTGGCCGAAGGCCGCTATGGCGTGGCACGCCGGGCCTATAGGCTTGAGAGCCGGCGTGAAATGATATATGAGATAGGAACTTATGCCAAGGACAAGCGCCCCCGGAAGCATCCAATCCCTTACAGTCTGAGAAATCTTACCCATACCTCTTGGCAAATATCCGCATTATTGTGTAAAATTGCAAGCCAATCCCTGTACTCTTTTTTGACAGATTCTTTTGTTTCTGTCAAAATTTTAGTATTTTTGACACTTGAAAGAAAACCTGTCATTTTTATGGAAGCATTCGACCGTAACATACCCTACAATCAATTGCCGCCTCTTCCTCCGGCAACAGCCCTGTATCAGGATGAAGAAGTGGTGAACAAGCTCATGATGGCAAGCCGTCGCCTGGCAGAGTTAAAAGGGCTGGCTTCCACTCTTACAAACCAATCCATCTTTGTGAATACAATTGCGCTGCGTGAAGCAAAAGCCAGTAGCGCCATAGAGAACATTTTCACTACTGATGATGAGCTTTACCGTTCCCTGTCATATCAGGAAGACGATTCTCTGGAAAGCCCCGCCAAAGAGATACTCCATTATAGGGAAGCCCTTTGGAAAGGGTATCAGGACGTTGTGGACAAAAAAAATATGACGTTGGAGACCGTAATAGACGTCTACCGTGAGGTCAAACGTACACATGACGGAATCCGCCCGTATCAAGCAGAGGTCGTAATCAAAAAAAGGGGCTGGGGATCTCTGGTGGCTGAAACCGTTTACACTCCTCCAAGGGGAAAGGGTGTGGTGGAGAAGAAGATGGACGAGCTTCTGGAGTTTTTGAACGATGATGTCAAGTACCCCATAGATTCGCTGTTGAAAATGGCAATGGCCCATTACCAGTTCGAGGCCATCCACCCTTTCCGTGACGGCAACGGCCGTACCGGCAGAATACTCTGCATCCTTTATTTGATACAGAAACAACTGCTGGATTTGCCGATACTGTATCTGAGCGCATACATCCTTCAGTACAAAGACGAATACTATCACAGGCTCAACGGCATAACTGGCACCTTGCTGTGGAAACCCTGGATTATGTACATGCTGGAGGCGGTCTCTCAGACTGCAGAGTACACCACAGACAAGATTTTGCGAATCAAATCTCTTATGGAGAAGACCGGCAGAATCATGGTGGATAACAAACTGCCTGTGGCCAGAATGGATTTACCCAAACTCTTTGAGCAGCCTTACATCCGGCCCAAGAATCTGCTTTCAAACAAGATCAAGAGTATCAACACAGCCAAGAAATACCTTACAGAGTTGGAATCTCTGGGAATGCTCTGCAAAGAGAAAGTTGGGAAGGAGTATATTTGGTTTAACACCGAATTGATGAGTATCCTCTCGGATTGAGTTAATAAGCAGTGGCCATTACAAATGGCGCCCCGGCCATTTTTTACAAATCGTTAATAATTAGCTGGTTACGAGGCGTGAAAAACAAATGGAAACACCGTTTATTTTTCAACAATTGTTTACCTTTGTGAAAAATGTACGATTATGAAAAAGCTTTTACCGTTGTTGTTATTCTGTCTGGTGGCTTGTGATCCCGACGAACCGTCAAGACCCGTCATTGTTGACGGTGGCTCTCCTGACGGCAGTAAAACAACACGTCCAAGGAACAATGCAACCACCCGGGCCTCAGGCGTTACCGGTTCATCTGTTTCGCTGAAAGACGTATATGCTTATATAGACAAGGATTGTCCCAGGACAAAGGCCGCTCAACCTTCTCAGGCTTCAGTGGAGCCTTATATTGACAACCAAGATCAGGACACACTTATGTACATTGTCAATTATCCACAGGGACAGGGCTGGAAGGTGCTGTCGGCGGATTCAAGGACACCGGCAATCATAGCTGAAGGCGACAAGGGCTCCTTCGATCTCAATGGAGCGGACGGTGCCGTGGCAGCATGGATGTCATGCGTTGCCACAGACATGAAAAGAGTCAGGCACGCTCGGGATGAGGACCTAAACTTCTCTGACATTGAGATTGCATGCAACAAGGCATTCTGGACGGGAGAACAACCAAGAATTATTATTGATGACCCTATTGGTAATCAAGGGTATTGGGTCGAAACTACTACTACACAAACAGAATTCGTAGACTCTATCGCTCATATGACACCACATTGGTCCCAGAGGAATCCTTATAACCAGTATTGCCCAATTAAAACCGAAGGTCCTGGCGGACATGCTTTTGCAGGATGTGTTGCGATAGCTGGAGCCAATGTTCTCTACTATCTCCATAATAGATTAGGAATTCCTGAGACAATGGTTGACCAGGCCACATATGATTCAAACGAACACGAATGGTTCTTTACCGGATCATCAGATACGATTTGGGCGTCTATGGATACTACATCTCGTTACGGATTTGCATATAGCAATAGGCCAGAAGCATTAATGATAGGATACATTGGAAAGACAATTAATATGAACTATGGCGGAGGATACTCCTGGGTATTACCGGCAAATCTAAGAACAAATCTTTTCTACCCAAATGGTATTGATTGTGATCATGACGGTTATGATGAATCCATTGTTGCAAATTCTTTACTTAATCATATTCCTGTTATCATAACCGCAACAAATCTTCTTATTCCTGTCGACTTTGATATCCACTGTTTTGTTGCCGATGCATACAAACGTACCAGGATTAAATATATAACCTGGCATCATTGGGTGGGGCCGATACCTCTTCCTGATCCTGGCGAAAGTTCAATAATCCTTGAACCGGGTGAATATGATGACTATAACACATATTCTTATTCTAGTCCTGCCGTCACCGCCATAAAAATTAACTGGGGGTGGTGTACTCAGTGGCATGATTATGACGAAAACGGTGACGATCCACCTTTAAACGATGGATGGTATTCATTGACGGGTAATTGGACTGTCAATAATGGCGGTATTTATGATTATAACCATAATAGAACGATGATATATGGATTTGCAACCTCTAATTAACAAAAATAGTATCATGATATTATCAGGTTCAATACAAAAATTAGCATTATTAGCTTTAATTCCTATTTTTGTTTCTTGTAGCCTTTTGCCTGCGGCCATGCCTGATCCATGGCCATCACTTTCACTTATTCCAGGGGAGTGTTTACAGTCTTCAGAACTTGTCTGTTCTTATGCGGCAGCCGAAGGACACAATTACAAGTTGTCTTTTGCTTTAGATCTTAACGTTGAGTACGAGGTGCTTGAAAATGATTTTTATGGTCGACCGAAAAAGCACAGGTATATGCCTTCTGAACAGTTATTCCAAAAGTTTGAAGGTAACGCCTCCGTTGTTAAAGAGGAATACAACAACATATGGAACTCTATGGATAGCAACTACGATTATTCATTTTGCACATTGCTGATAGAAGGGTTCTCTCTTGTTGCAGATGTGGAGTTTGCTGGTTTTCCTGCGGGTGATAATCTGTTTCCCCTTGTGAGCGAAAGCTGGTTTAATAAAAAACTGCCGAGTAGCATTCCTTTTGATTCACATTTCGTTGATAATAGTTTTATCAAGTATTCTGATTGTTCCACGGGGATCTTTCTGGATTTCAATAATGAAGAGTATGAAATTGTCCGACAGCGTGTCAACTTTATTCTCGAAATGCCTGTTAAATCCGCTCAATACCTCACATGGCTAAATGACAGACTCACTGATGAGAATGCACAGATGACATGGAAGGACGAGGTGCTTACCTGCACTTTCTCTTCAAACGTTGGACTTCACAAAAAGACAGAATAAAGTTTTCCTGGCATCTATGAAATAGCTTGTCTATCTGTTTGCAATGGTCTTGGCATCAGCAGCTTGTAGCAAGAGCGAAAGACTTGTTATAGGTTTTGTCAATGAATATGACCAAACTGTCATTTTGAGCTGTCTGGCTTCTGATTATACCATACGAGAGTCCCGGCAATCCATTTGTGTTCTCAAACTGGACGGCAGAAGACAACGTGGAAAACGGGATTGACAACGGCCTTATAGAAGTGATTTGGCCTATATGCTCCTAGTGGATGTGTATTCACGCATCGATTACAGTTTGACATTTGTTTTAGCTCCCCGGGAACAGTAGATTTCCGGGCGGGGCATCATAAACCCTACTTCGCCGGGAAGAGCCGGCTGTAGTCGCGGTAGGTGTCAAGGACGTTCTCAACGTATTTCTTAGTGTGGTGGCCTTCGGGAAGCATGGTGCTCACGGAGGCCCAGCGGGAGGCGTCAAGGCCCTTCTCCCTGGCCTCTTCCAGGCAGCGCTGGACCTTGCCTTCTCCCACGTTGTAGGCGGCAAGGGTGAACTTCAGGCACTCGGTGTCATCGGCGGCAGTGCGTGAGTACATCTTCTGAAGACGACGCAGATACCTGGTCCCTATCTCGAGGTTCCTGTCCGGGTCACTGACCTCTTCATAGGTGTACTTGGAACTCAGGATCTGCATCAGTCCCTGGGCGCCCTTGTGGGAGCTGGCCTCGTTGTTGAACTGGGATTCGTTATAGATGACTGCGGCAACAAGGCGCCAGTCCCAGCCAATGGCGGCTGCGTGCTTCTTGATGAGGTTATCGTACCGGCTGATAATGTCCAGCCTGTCCAGCTTTCCCTTTTCCATCTTGCGGTAAAGCCTTGTGGACGACACCTCCGTCATCCAGTAGTTGATGCGGCGGAGAGCTTCCGTCTGGTCGTCCCTGACCACCCATACCGTGTTCTGGAGAAAGTGCTTGGAGGCCATCGTTCCAACAGGTATGGTAAGAGTATCCGGAACCACGGCAAGGTCTATGACCTGTGCCTTCAGAGAGTCCATGCTGGGCTGTCCAAGCTGCACTTCCATGGCAAGATTCTGGTCCTCGGCGTACTTGAGGACCAGTTCCTTGTGAATGCCGGAAGGTACCATGCAGCGGAGGGTTTCCTGCGGCGGAAGCTCCTGGGCCGGGCGCTTGTCGCGTACGGGAAGGAGCAGAAGCACAACGGTTACTCCTGCAATGATAAGGAAAGAGCGAAGTCTGGGACTCATGGCCTGGAACTCTATCTTCTGCCAAGTGCGCCGCCCAAAGCACCGCCAAGGCCGCCACCAAGGCCTCCGCCAAGGCCGGAACCGGAGCTGCCGCCCATGCCGGCGCCAGCGCGGGCAGACATGGTCCTGTTGGATCCCATCATGGGATAGAACGGCCAGCTTATGCCAAACTTGAGGGCGCTCACGGGTTGGATGTAATGGTGGGCGGTGAAATAGTCGTGCCTGTCCATGGGCCAGCCCTTGCCAAGGTTTTCCATCTTCAAGAACAGGCAGCAGTTCTTCCACTGCACGTTCACGAAAGCGTCAAATACAGGACAGTTGCCGTAGAGTTCCCGTTTCTGGGCCATGAAGACGCCGGCGACGGGATTGTAGGAAGGAGCATACCACAGCGTGTTGTAGCGTGTGTTTATTCCAAGCTGCAGATGCATGGTCTTTGGATCCACCACAACGAATTCTGCATACCACCTCAGGTTCAGGGCCAGGGTGGGAAGCGGAAGTACGTACTGGTCCGACGAGAACTGCAGAAGGGCCTGGTTCTCAAGATGCATCACGCCAAATACGAAGTCTTTCCTGAGACCGGCAGAGATGACGCTCATTGGCGCGGTATTCTGCTTTGCGACGCCGGTGGAGTCGTAGTATACGTTATTTGCCAGAAGGGCATAGCCGGCAAAGGCGTTGAAACGCCATTTGGGTACGTTCAGAGATGCCTGGAGCTTTGTTTCCGAGGTTTTAGAGAACCCGTTTTCCCAGGCATAGTGGTTAGTATAGAAGTGCTGCTGGTAGAATGTGGGTTCCTTTAGCGATGTCTCAAAATGCGCCTTCAGGGTCATGGGGCTGGCGGGCTGCCGCCTGAAGGGGAAGAGGTTCAGCTGCGCATTGGCGTTGACATTGAAATCTCCGGCTTCCGTTCCGGCAAAGTTCAGGAGGGCGGTGGCGTCCCAGGTGAGATACTTTTTGAGTTTACCCTCTGCTCCGGCATAGGCATACACGGAGTTCCATACAGTATTTGCCGGCTTTTTGAGATAGCTGACTCCCGGCTGGAAGAGATAGAAGGACTGCCATCTGTCGCCTATGCCGCCTTCTATCTTGGATACGATGGCGTCTTCCTTCCACGGCTGCAGCCGTACGAATATGCGGTTGTCCAGGCGCTTCACCTGCAGGGAGTCCGTGCTCTTGGCAGGGTTCACGTTGAAAACGTCCCTGTAGAAAGTTGACAGCGAGCCGGATGTCTGGTCTACGTACTTCTTGCTGAACACGGAGTACTCTGACGATGTGCCTATGAACCCTGTGGTCATGTCCGTATTCAGGGTGTCCGGCTTAACCCATGCGGTATCTTTGCGGTGGCGGAGCTCTTCCAGAAACTCGAAGGGAATGCGGTAGCTCTGGTCAAGGAAGATGGTTTTCTTGGTGTAGCGGTTTGTAGCCGCGGCAAGGTTTACCTCTATTTCACGAACATCCACCGTGGTATCCCTTATCCACATGTTGTCCTGTACGCCGCCGCTTTCCTGGCGGGTGCTCTTGTTGGAAATGAATCCGCCGTGGGCAAGATACTTCTTGCCAAGGTAGTTGGCGGCCGCAAAGTAGGTGCGGTTGTCCGTTTTCTCGTTCTTGAGGGTACCGGCGCCGCCGTGGCGCTTCATTTCCAGGGCTATATTAAGCTCCGGCAGGATGTTCTGGGTGGTGAATACACGGAAATTGTCCGAGCTCTTGCTGCTGTTGTCAAAGATATTGCCCGTGTACTCAAGCTCCGTGTATGGAGTTTTGGTGTTGAACATGGGGATGTTCTCCGGAGTGTATGTCCACGGCTCCAGCGGAGCGTAGAATTCCGGAGAATTGTCTTTTCCGCGCAGGAAGAAGTTGTGCGTCAGTATGGCCGATCCCGGCATGCCCAGCCAGGTTGCGCCCACGTCATCCCTCATGAAGGGGTAGTCGTAGAAGTGGTAGTTGGCCGTGGTGTCCCACTCAAAGACTTCCACTTTGTTGTAGAGGCGGTCGTGGCGCCAGGTCACCATGCGCTTGTAGTAAAGGCTGTCCGGCAGGAATGCGGTTTCCAGGATACGGGGTGTATTCTGGATGATGCTGTCCTTGATGCGCTTTATGCTGTCTTTACGGTGGAGGATGGAGTCCTGTCTGTGCTGGATGGCCGGGAGCTTTATGTGCTCATAGTCCCAGCGCTTTCTCTCCGCCTTGGAGAGGGACGCATACCAGCGGTTGAACTTCTCGATTGCGGTTGCAGTGGAATCGGCAAGGTAAAGGGAGTCGATGAGGGGCCATGTGAGGGAGTCGCCTTCCGCCTTCAGGGAATCTACCACGATGCGGTGGGTGAGGGAGTCCTTTACGGCAACGTACCACCGGTACATGAACGGGTCCGTGAACTGGAGGCTGTCCGGCACCCTCATGGTGTCCCTGGCAAAAATCTTTGGAGTGGTGTCCACCGGCTCCGGAGCGTCCCCAAACAGGAATGCCTCCTCTTCCAAGGTATCCACGGCCGATGTGTCCCGCGCCGTGGTATCCAGCACCACGGTATCCCTTACCGCGTCCGGAAACCAGGCGTGCATCCTGGACGCCCGGTGCACTTCCACACCAAGCGTCTGCGCCGCCACGGCCCCTGCGATGGCCACGGGAACAAGTATGTCGGCCCAAAACTTTGCCATAGTCCACAAATATACGAATTTTTTCTGTCATACTCTCATTGCCGCACCGGACCGGCTAGCTCCGGCAAAAACGTACAAGGTTCGGTTTTTTTGACCGAACCTTGAACACTTTTACAGACCTATTGACTTGAAGAAGTCGTTACCCTTGTCGTCTACCAGGATGAAGGCGGGGAAGTCCTCCACTTGGATTTTCCAGATGGCTTCCATACCAAGTTCCGGGTACTCCACACATTCGATGCTGCGGATGCAACTCTGGGAGAGCACTGCGGCAACACCGCCTATTGTTCCAAGGTAGAATCCTCCGTGCTTCTGACAGGCATCGGTTACCACCTTTGAGCGGTTGCCCTTGGCAATCATCACCAGGGATGCGCCGTGGTCCTGGAATTCATCCACATACGGGTCCATACGGTTGGCCGTGGTGGGGCCCATAGAGCCGCACGGGTAGCCTTCCGGTGTTTTGGCAGGGCCGGCATACAGGATGGGATGGTCTTTGAAATATGCAGGCATACCTTCACCGGCATCAAGGCGGGCCTTGAGCTTGGCGTGGGCAATGTCGCGGGCCACAATGATGGTTCCCTTCAGGTTCACGCGGGTGCCCACGGTGTATTTGGTGAGTTCTGCACGGACTGCGTCAATTCCCTTGTCCAGGTCTATCTCAATGCCCTTGGGGCCTTCGCCGGGGCGGCGCAGCTCTTCCGGGATGAGTTCAGAGGGATTGGAGTCCATCTTCTCTATCCAGACGCCGTCGGCATTGATCTTGGACTTGATATTGCGGTCTGCGCTGCAGCTGACGCCCATGCCAATGGGGCAGCTGGCTCCGTGGCGGGGCAGACGGACCACACGGATGTCGTGGGCCAGATACTTGCCTCCGAACTGTGCACCCAGGCCAATCTTCTGTGCTTCCTTAAGGAGTTTCTCCTCAAGGTCCACATCGCGGAAGGCGCGGCCGGTTTCATCACCTGTGATGGGAAGGGAGTCGTAGAACTTGATGCTGGCCAGCTTAACGGTGAGAAGGTTCTTTTCGGCCGATGTGCCGCCAATCACAAATGCTATATGGTAAGGCGGACATGCTGCAGTGCCCAGGGAACGCATCTTCTCCACCAGGAAGGGAATGAGGGTGCCTTCATTCTGGATGGTTGCCTTGGTCATGGGATAGAAGTATGTCTTGTTGGCGCTGCCGCCGCCCTTGGCCACCATGACGAAGCGATACTCTTCGCCCTGAGTTGCCTCGATGTCGATCTGAGCCGGGAGGTTGCACTTGGTGTTAACCTCGTTGTACATATCAAGAGGAGCATTCTGGCTGTAGCGGAGATTCTCCTGCGTATAGCAGTCGAACACGCCTTTCGAGAGAGCCTCCTCGTCCTCGAAGTCCGTCCAGACATGCTGGCCTTTCTCTCCGTGGATGATGGCGGTGCCGGTGTCCTGGCAGAACGGGAGAACGCCCTTGACAGACGTTTCCGCATTGCGGAGGAACTGAAGCGCCACGTATTTGTCATTGTCCGAGGCCTCCGGGTCCCGAAGGATGGCCGCCACCTGCTCATTGTGGGCACGGCGCAGCATGAACTGGCAGTCGTGGAAAGACTGTCGTGCAACAAGTGTAAGGGCCTCCGGAGATACCTCAAGAATAGTCTTGTCTCCAAACCTGGCCGTCTTTACAAGTTTCTCCGATCCGGGAATTTTGTAGTATTCAGTGGTATCCTCACCAAGCTGAAACATTGGAGCGTATTTGAAATCAGGCATTTTGTTATGATATTAATCGTTATTTCAATCTTTTCCACCAGCCGCCGTTGGAAGGGCCAATGTGTTCTATAAGACCCAGTTCCTGCAACATCTTCATATCACGCTTGATGGTACGTGGATCTTTACCAAATTTTCCAGCCAAAAGGGCTGTGGTTACACCCTCTTTTTTGGTGACATTTCCCCTGTCACCAAAAGGAAGCATTTCTAGTATAACTTTCTGTCTTTCAGATAACTTTTTGGCGACATCATTGGTGACATTTTTGGTGTCATCGCTCTTAATAAGCCTACCGGTTTTGGGGTCAATCCGGCCACCCTGCTGAATGCCATAGAAGAGCTCGCGTTTAATAATGACACGGACGCCGCCTTCCGCTTCAACCATTGTAGGAAGTTCAAGATCTTCTTTCTTGAAGGCTTCGGTAATAAGCTCATAACCACGCCCCCAGGCCTCAACGAAACCGGCCATATAGAAGGCGTTGGCGATAAGGCGGTTCCGGGGATGGGAATCGTGGGGGCGATAAATTGCTTCCGGCGTTATTTCAGCAGGAAGCGAGCCTTGGTTCCACAACGTGATGCGGTCGTCAAAAACACGAAGCAGGCTGTCCGGGCCGTTGTAGTCTTTATGGCAGATGGCATTGTACAGTATTTCCCTGAGACCGTCTTCCGGAATTTCCAGTGGTTCTATACGCTGCATGCCTTCGTAGTGGATAGGTCGGATGAGATACTTGGCATCCAGAACTTCCATTACGTGGTCGGCCATGCGGATGAGGTCTCCGCCAATAAGGTCCTGATTCATCAACGCAGCCTGTGACTGGCCGAACCGGCCAATCTTTATGCGGGCGTTGAGGCAATAGTGCTGGGGATTCTTGCCGAAAAGGAGAAGGGCAGCTATGGTGAGTTCGCCGTCGTCTGTCATCACCTCCAGGTTCTTGAGAACCTTCTCAATGGGGTCGCCAATACTGTCTTTTGGAAGACGTCCTTTGTCTATACCTTTTTTGAGGAAGTATTTGATGGCTTCCGGGTCGATATCGTCAAGACTGGCACCGCGAATTACTCTAGAATCCCATGTGGCGTTCATCTTGCGGGCATAGAAGTCCTTGAGGGCCTGCCCCTTGACAATCTGGTTGGTGGCGCCAACACGTTTATAGAGAATGCCGTCCAGCGTAACGGACTCCTGGCTGGAAGCCACTTCAATCTCAATGATTTCTTTTCCTTCTTCTTCCAGCAAGCGGACGTCCGGATAAATGCCAAGTTTGGAGACAATCTTATTGGGAATGTCTTCCATCAGCTTCTTGGAATTCTCTACGCCATAGATATGCTGCTTGTCGGTGATGCCGATGAAGATGGTACCGCCATCGGCATTGGCGAATCCGCAGATCCACTTCAGCCATTCATCGTCCCACTGACGCTTGTACTCTATGACATGTTTCTCTCCCATAGGCTAACAAAGATAACCATTCCCTCCGACCTCTGCAAATCTATTACAGGAATTAAGTGCATAAACAATAAACGCCCCCACGGGGTGGAGGCGTTCGGGGAGGTGTTGTGTTTCAAACTAATCCTTGACGGGGCGGATGCAATAACCGCTGAAGCGATACGTATACATACTAGCTCCTAAGCAGACTTCTTCAGATTTGTCATCAAGGAATCTGATCTGTAATGCATCAGCAAGTCCTGAACTACTGTTACGGGTAGAAGTCCAGCTACTGTAAGATTTACCGACATCATAAACTAACGATTCATAGACATGCGTATTATATGGGAA
>JAEEGF010231562.1_pt1 | contig 24450 bp, 20 predicted proteins | sample 9134171 | NCBI WGS metagenome assembly JAEEGF01 (sample SAMN16246542, study PRJNA631951) | gut metagenome | biome: gut microbiome; feature: rumen; material: AP-attached | host: Bos | place: Iran: Karaj | collected 2018-10
ATGAGCCAGAAGACCGACTTCGCCGAAGGCATCCGCTACGCCCAGGAGCAGATCGAGGGCACCGCCTCCGTGCTGATCCTCAAGGACGACGGCAGCCTCATCGCCGCCCGGGACAGGGTGGGCCGGCTGCCCGTCCGCATCGGCAGGAGCGAGGACGGCTACGCCGTCTCCTTCGAGTCCTTCGCCTATCAGAAGCTGGGCTTCGAGGACGAGCGGGAGCTGGGCCCCGGGGAGATCGTGCACATCACCCCCGCCGGCGTCACCCAGCTGGTGCCTCCCAGCCCCCAAAAGCGCATCTGCTCCTTCCTGTGGAGCTATTACGGCTACCCCACCTCCAGCTACGAGGGGGTCAACGTGGAGGCCATGCGCTACCGCAACGGGGAGCTCATGGCGGAGCAGGACGAGAAGAACGGCTTCACGGACCATATCGACTACGTGGGCGGCGTGCCCGACTCCGGGACGCCCCACGCCATCGGCTACGCCAACCGGAGCGACAAGAAGTTCGCCCGGGCGTTCATCAAGTATACGCCCACCTGGGCCCGCAGCTTCATGCCCCAGGACCAGAAGGACCGGGACAGGGTGGCCAAGATGAAGCAGATCCCCGTCCACGAGCTCATCCAGGGCAAGGATCTGCTGTTCGTGGACGATTCCATCGTCCGGGGCACCCAGCTCAAGGAGACGGTGGAGTTCCTCTACGAGAACGGCGCCCATTCCGTCCATATGCGCTCCGCCTGCCCGCCCATCCTCTTCGGCTGCAAGTATCTGAACTTCTCCCGGGCCACCTCCGACATGGAGCTCATCGCCCGGCGGGTCATCCTGGAGCTGGAGGGGGAGGAGGGCTTCTCCCATCTGGAGGAATACAGCGACGGCGCCACGGAACGGGGCAAGAACCTGCGGCGGGCCATCGCGGACCGGTTCCACTTCGCCTCTTTGGATTTCCAATCCCTGGAGGGGATCGTGAAGGCCATCGGCCTGGACCCCTGCGAGCTGTGCACCTACTGCTGGAACGGAAAGGAGTAAAGGGATGGATTCTGTATCGAGATCCGAAGCCTACGCTGCGGCGGGCGTGGACATCACCGCCGGGTACAAGGCCGTGGAACTGATGAAGGGCCATATCGCCCGCACCGCCACGGCGGGGGTCTGCTCCGACATCGGCGGCTTCGGCGGCCTGTTCGTGCCGGACCTTGCCGGCATGACCGAGCCGGTGCTGGTCTCCGGCACCGACGGCGTGGGCACCAAGCTGAAGCTGGCTTTCCTTATGGACAAGCACGACACCGTGGGCGTGGACTGCGTGGCCATGTGCGTCAACGACATCATCTGCTGCGGGGCCAAGCCCCTGTTTTTCCTGGACTACATCGCCTGCGGCAAGAACGTGCCGGAGCGGATCGCCGACATCGTCAAGGGCGTGTGCGACGGCTGCGTCCAGGCGGGGGCGGCCCTCATCGGCGGCGAGACCGCCGAGATGCCCGGCTTCTACCCGGAGGACGAGTACGATCTGGCCGGTTATTCCACGGGCATCGTGGACAAGCCCCGGATCATCGACAAGGGGACCATGGCCCCCGGGGACGTGGTCATCGCCCTGCCCTCCAGCGGCGTCCATTCCAACGGCTTCTCCCTGGTCCGCAAGGTCTTCGACGTGGAGCATGCGGACCTGAAAGCTCCCCTGGCGGAGCTGGGCGGCCGGTCCTTGGGCGAAACGCTGCTGACGCCTACGAAAATTTACGTGAAGCCGGTGCTGGCCCTGCTGAAGGAGGTCCCGGTGAAGGGCATCTCCCACATCACCGGCGGCGGCTTCTATGAGAACATCCCCCGGAGCATCCCCCAGGGCCTGGGGGCCCGGATCGACCGCAGCGCCGTGCGGGTGCTGCCCATCTTCGACCTCATCCAACAGCGGGGCGACATCTCCGAGCGGGACATGTTCAACACCTTCAACATGGGCGTGGGCATGAGCCTGGTGGTGGCCCCGGAGGACGCGGACCGAGCATTGGCCATCCTGCGGGACAACGGCGAGGACGCCTACCGGATCGGCGTCATCGAAAAAAGCGAGGAGAGGATCGTCATATGCTGAAGAAGATCGCATCCGGCATGGCGGCGGGGATCTGCATCTGCCTGGGCGGCGCGGTGTTCCTGGCCGTGGAAAACCGGGTGGTGGGCGCGGTGCTGTTTTCGGTGGCGCTGCTCAGCATCTGCCTGAAGGGCTACGCCCTCTTCACGGGCAAGGTGGGGTTCCTCCCGGAGGATCACGGCAAGGAAGCGGTGGAGACGCTGCTGCTGGCGCTGCTGGGCAACGCCGTGGCCACGGTGCTGGGCGGATGGCTCATCCGGGCCGCCCTGCCGAACCTGGGGGAAAGGGCCCTGGCCCTCTGCGGGGGCAAGCTCACCCAGCCCTGGTGGGGGACCCTGGTCCGGGGCGGCTTCTGCGGGGTCCTCATGTACCTGGCCGTCAGCACCTGGCGGGACAGCAAGACCCCTCTGGGCATCCTGTTCTGCATCCCGGTGTTCATTTTGAGCGGCTTCGAGCACTCCATTGCGGATATATTCTATTTCGCGGCCTCGGGCATGGTGAGCCTGCAGGCCTTCGCGTTCCTGTGGCTGGTGATCCTGGGCAACGCCCTGGGGGCCGTGATCCTGCCCCTGCTGACGGGCGCGGCCCGAAAGGAGGGCGGCCATGCGTAAAGCTCGGATCGCCGTGCTGGTCTCCGGCGGCGGCACCAATCTGCAGGCCATCCTGGACGCCCAGGCGGCGGGCAAGCTCCCCCACGGGCAGGTGGCCCTGGTGGTCTCCAACCGGACGGGCGCTTACGCCCTGGAGCGGGCCCGGGCGGCGGGGGTGGAAGCCCTCACCCTGACCCGGAAGGCCTGCGGCGGCCAGGCGGGCTTCGAGGCGGCCCTGACGGAGGCCTTGGCGGCGCGGGGCATCGAGCTCATCGTGCTGGCCGGGTTCCTGTCCATTTTAAGCGAGGACTTCACCGGCCGCTGGCCCCGGCGCATTTTGAACGTGCACCCCTCCCTGATCCCCGCCTTCTGCGGCGCGGGGTTCTACGGGCTGAAGGTCCACGAAGCGGCCCTTGAGCGGGGCGTGAAGGTGACCGGCGCCACGGTCCATTTCGTCAACGAGATCCCGGACGGCGGGGAGATCATTTACCAGAAGGCCGTCCGAATCCAGCCGGGGGACACCCCCGAAGTTTTGCAGCGCCGGGTCATGGAGCAGGCGGAGTGGAAACTCCTGCCCAGGGCCGTGGAGCTGGTGAGCAGAGAGATCGTAAGAGAGCGCAAGGGAAATCAATAAAATTTTAGGAGGCACCTATGGACATCTATGGCATCCACGACATCAAGGCCCTGATCGCCGGCAACCCCTACGTGGGCCGGGGCATCCTCGTCGGCAAGACCCCCGACGGCACCCAGGCCGTCACGGCCTACTTCATCATGGGCCGCAGCGACAACTCCCGGAACCGGGTCTTCGTCAAGCGGGACGGGGCCCTCTATACGGAGCCCTTCGACCCCAGCCGGGTGAAGGACCCCAGCCTCATCATCTACGCCGCCCTGCGGCAGTTTGAGAACAAGCTCATCGTCACCAACGGGGACCAGACGGACACCGTGTACCAGGGGCTCCGGGCGGGCAAGAGCTTCTCCGAAGCCCTGTCTTCCCGCTGCTTCGAGCCCGACGGCCCCAACTTCACCCCCCGGATCAGCGGCATGCTGACCTTCGGGGCCGGGGACTTCACCTACGAGTTGAGCATTTTGAAGAGCGTCGACGCCGAAGGGAGCGATTGCGCCCGGTACACCTTCAGCTATCCGGCCAAGGCGGGCCTCGGCCACTTCATCCACACCTACGTCACCGACGGGAACCCCCTGCCCACCTTCCAGGGGGAGCCGGAACGGGTGCGGACGCTGGACGACATGGACGCGTTCGCCAAGACCCTGTGGGACGCCCTGGACGAGAACAACCGGATCTCCCTGTACGTGCGCTACACGGACCTTGCGACCGGGGCCGTCAGGGACACCATCCTCAACAAGAATCGATAAGGAGGCACCATGAAGGAATTCGAACTCAAATACGGCTGCAACCCCAACCAGAAGCCCGCCCGGATCTTTATGGAGGACGGCGGCGACCTGCCCCTGAAGGTCCTCAACGGCCGGCCCGGCTATATCAACTTCCTGGACGCCCTCAACGCCTGGCAGCTGGTGAAGGAGCTGAAGGCAGCCCTGGGTCTGCCGGCGGCGGCCTCCTTCAAGCACGTGTCCCCCACCAGCGGGGCCGTGGGCCTGCCCCTTTCGGACAAGCTGAAGCGGGCCTGCTTCGTGGACGACGTGCCGGGCCTCGACGACAGCCCTCTGGCCTGCGCCTATGCCCGGGCCCGGGGCACGGACCGGCTCTGCTCCTTCGGCGACTGGGCAGCCCTCTCCGACGTGTGCGACGTGACCACCGCCAAGCTCATCAAGCGGGAGGTCAGCGACGGCGTCATCGCCCCGGGGTACGAGCCCGAGGCTTTGGAGATCCTCATGAGCAAGCGGGGCGGCAAGTACAACGTGGTGGAGATCGATCCCGACTACGTCCCCCAGGTCCGGGAGCGCAAGCAGGTCTTCGGCGTCACCTTCGAGCAGGGGCGCAACAACTTCAGGATCGACCGGGAGCTCCTCGGGAACGTCGTCACCGCCCAGAAGGACCTGCCCGACAGCGCCGTCCGGGACCTCATCGTGTCCCTCATCACCCTCAAATACACCCAGTCCAACTCCGTCTGCTATGCGGTGGACGGCCAGGCCATCGGCGTGGGCGCGGGGCAGCAGTCCCGCATCCATTGCACCCGCCTCGCCGGCACGAAGGCGGACACCTGGTTCCTGCGCCAGGCGGACAAAGTGCTGGACCTGCCCTTTAAGAAGGAGCTGGCCCGGCCCGAGCGGGACAACGCCATCGACGGCTATATCAACCAGAACGAGGAGGACGTGACGGCGGACGGCGTCTGGCAGCGGTACTTCACCCGCCAGCCGGAGCCCTTCACCAAGGCGGAGCAGCGGGCGTACCTGGACACCGTGCGGGACGTGGCCCTGGGCTCCGACGCCTTCTTCCCCTTCTCCGACAACATCGAGCGGGCCTTCCGCTCCGGCGTCCGGTACGTGGCGGAGCCCGGCGGCTCCATCCGGGACGACGCGGTCATCGACTGCTGCGACAAGCACGGCATGGTCATGGCCTTCACGGGCATGCGCCTGTTCCACCATTGAGGGCGTTTCTATGAACGTCATGGTCATCGGCGGCGGCGGCCGGGAGCACGCCATCGTCAAAAAGCTGCGAGAGAATCCTGAGATCACGGCGCTGTACGCCCTGCCCGGCAACGGGGGCATGGCCCGGGAGGCCATCTGCGTGCCCATCGGGGCCACGGACCTGCCTGCCATCGCCGCCTTCGCCAAGGAGAAGGCCATCGACTACGCCGTGGTCACCCCCGACGATCCCCTGGTGCTGGGGGCGGTGGACCTGCTGGAAGGGCAGGGCGTCCCCTGCTTCGGCCCCAACAAGGCGGCCGCCATGCTGGAGGGCAGCAAGGCCTTCGCCAAGGACTTCATGCAGCGGCACCATATCCCCACGGCGGCTTACAAAACCTTCACCGACCCCGAGGCGGCCCTGTCCTACGTGGCGAGCTGCCCCCTGCCCACGGTGGTGAAGGCGGACGGCCTGGCCCTCGGCAAGGGCGTGGTCATCGCCGAGACCCGGGAAGCAGCCGCAGAAGCGGTCCGGGCGGCCATGTGCGAGGGCAAGTTCGGCCACAGCGGCGAGACCGTGGTCGTCGAGGAGTTTTTGACCGGCCCCGAGGTGTCGGTGCTGGCCTTCACCGACGGGAAGACCGTCGTGCCCATGGTCAGCTCCATGGACCACAAGCGGGCCCTGGACAACGATCAGGGCCTGAACACCGGCGGCATGGGCACCGTGGCCCCCAACCCCTTCTATACGGAGGATGTGGCCCGGCGCTGCATGGCGGAGATCTTTCTCCCCACCGTCCGGGGCATGGCGGCGGAGGGCCGGCCCTTCAAGGGGTGCCTGTACTTCGGCCTCATGCTGACGCCCCAGGGCCCCAAGGTCATCGAATACAACTGCCGCTTCGGCGACCCGGAGACCCAGGTGGTTCTGGCCCTTCTCGAAAGCGATTTGTTCACGATCATGCGGGCGGTGACCGAGGAACGGCTTGACCGGGCGGAGGTCCGCTTCTCGTCCGGGGCGGCGGCCTGCGTGATCCTGGCTTCCCAAGGCTATCCTCTGGCCTATGAAAAGGGCTTCGAGATCGAAATGCCCGAGGACGTCCGGCCCCATGTGCTCTTTGCCGGAGCCAAGGAGAAGGACGGAAAGCTCTATACCAGCGGCGGTCGGGTCCTGGGTGTGGTGGGCACGGGAGCGACCCTGCCCCAAGCGCTGGCCTTGGCCTATGAACGGGTGGAACAAATCACCTTCGCAAACAAGTTTTATCGACACGACATCGGCAAACGAGCATTGGAGGCATAATGGTTTACCGGATTTTTGTGGAAAAGAAGCCCGGCTTCGCTCAGGAAGCGGAGGCCCTGCGCAAGGAGCTGACGGAACTTTTGGGCGTCGCTTCCCTGACGGGCCTGCGCATGCTCAACCGCTACGACGCCGAGGGCATCTCCAAGGACCTGTTCGATCAGGCGGTCAGGACCGTGTTCTCTGAGCCCCAGGTGGATATAGCCAGCGAGGCGCCGGACCTGGGGGTGGGATATGTGTTTGCCGTGGAGTATCTGCCGGGCCAGTTCGATCAGCGGGCGGATTCCGCCGCTCAGTGCATCCAGCTCATCTCCCAGGGGGAGCGGCCCCTCATCCGTTCCGCCAAGGTCTATGTCCTCTATGGGGATCTGACCCAAAGTGAGATTGCCGAGATCAAAAAGTATGTGATCAACCCGGTGGAAGCTCGAGAAGCGTCCCTGGATATGCCGAGCACCCTGCGCATCGACCACGCCGTGCCCACCGAGGTCAAGACGCTGACCGGTTTTCGCGAGCTGGATCGGGAGGACCTGGCCGCTTTCGTTCGAGCCTACGGACTGGCCATGGATATCGACGACATCGCCTTCTGTCAGCGATACTTCCTTTCCGAGGGGCGGGACCCCACCATCACAGAGATCCGCATGATCGACACCTACTGGTCCGACCATTGCCGGCACACCACCTTTTTGACCGAGATCGACGGCGTAACCTTTGAGGATGAGCTGCTGCAGCAGGCCTACGAAAGCTATCTTGCCGTGCGACGGGAGCTTGGCCGCACCAAGCCCATTTGTCTCATGGACATGGCCACCATTGCCGTCCGATATCTCAAAGCCCATGGGAAGCTGGACAAGTTGGACGAAAGCGAGGAAATCAACGCCTGCACCGTGAAGATGGAGGTGGAAGCCGACGGCAAAAAGGAACCCTGGCTCCTGCTATTCAAGAACGAGACCCACAATCATCCCACGGAGATCGAGCCCTTCGGCGGCGCGGCCACCTGTATCGGCGGCGCCATCCGGGACCCCCTGTCCGGCCGGTCTTATGTGTACGGGGCCATGCGGGTCACAGGCGCGGCGGACCCCACCCGACCTGTCAGCGAGACCATCCCAGGCAAGCTCCCCCAGCGGAAGCTGGTGACCACGGCGGCCGCAGGCTATTCCTCCTACGGCAACCAGATCGGCCTGGCCACGGGGATCGTAGACGAGATCTACCATCCGGGCTATGCGGCTAAGCGCATGGAGATCGGGGCGGTCATCGCCGCCACGCCAGCTGAAAACGTGCGCCGGGAGCGGCCTGTCCCTGGGGACGTGGTCATCCTGTTGGGCGGCTCCACAGGCCGGGACGGCATCGGCGGAGCCACCGGCGCCAGCAAGGCCCACACCGCCCATTCCGTGGAGATGTGCGGCGCGGAGGTCCAGAAGGGGAACGCCCCCGAGGAGCGGAAGCTCCAGCGGCTGTTTCGGAACCCCGTGGCCTGCCGCATGATCAAGCGCTGCAACGACTTCGGCGCGGGCGGCGTGTCCGTGGCCATCGGGGAGCTCGCTGACGGGCTGTTCATCGATCTCAATGCGGTGCCCAAGAAATATGAAGGCCTGGACGGCACGGAGCTGGCCATCAGCGAATCCCAGGAACGCATGGCGGTGGCGGTGGCAGCGGAGGACGTGCCCGCCTTCCTGGCTTTAGCCCAGGAGGAAAATCTGCAGGCCTGTCCCGTGGCCCGGGTCACCGAGGAATCCCGGCTGGTCATGGTATGGAACGGGAAGAAGATCGTGGACATCAGCCGCGAATTCCTGGATTCCAACGGCGCGCCTAAGCATATCCGCATCGAGGCGGCCCGACCCGCCCTGGAGGAAAAACCCCTTCTCGGCGGTTTCAAAGAGAATATGGAGCGCCTGGCCGGAGACCTGAACGTTTGTTCCCGCCGGGGCCTTTGCGAACGATTCGATTCCACCATTGGCGCGGGCACGGTGCTTATGCCCTTCGGCGGCAAGCACCAGATGACCCCGGTTCAGGCCATGGTCCAAAAGATCTCCCTGGAGGAGAAGCATACCGATAATTGCTCCCTCATGGCCTGGGGCTACGATCCCATCCTCACCACCCAGAGTCCCTATCACGGCGCTTACAGCGCGGTGGTGGAGTCCGTCTCCAAGCTCATCGCCACTGGCGCCCGGTTTGAGGATGTGTATCTGACCTTTCAGGAATACTTCGCCAAGCCCGGCCACGATCCCAAGCGCTGGGGCATGCCCTTCTCGGCCCTGCTGGGCGCTTTTAGGGCCCAGATGGATTTGGGTATCGGCGCCATCGGCGGTAAGGATTCCATGAGCGGCACCTTCGAAAATCTGGACGTGCCGCCCACGCTGGTATCCTTCGCCGTGACCACGGAGAAGGTGCAGCACATCGTGTCCAATGAGTTCAAGGCGGCGGACCACCGGGTGGTTTTGCTGTCCCCTGCCTATGACGAGAACGGTCTCCCCGAAAAAGGATCCCTGTTGACCCTCTACGACCGGGTGAACGGCCTTCTGCATGCAGGCAAGGCTGTGGCCGCCTACACCCCGGACCGGGGTGGTGCGGCGGCGGCCATCATGAAGATGGCCTTCGGCAATGGCTTCGGCTTCCGATTTGCGCCGGACGTGCCGTTGGAAACGCTCCTTGCGGACAAACCGGGACGCTTCCTGTTGGAGGTGACGGAGCCCGTGGACGGCGCCCTGACCCTGGGCGAGATCACGGAAGCCTTCGCTTTTGTCCGGGGCTCCGAGACCGTGGACGGGCAGACCCTGCAGGGACTCTTCGAAGAGCGCTTGGAGGGGGTCTACCCCTGCAATATCCCCACACCCGAAGGACCGGTGGAAACCATCAGCTATGCCGTTGACACTCATCCCAAAGCCAGATTCCGGGCGGCCAAGCCTCGGGTGCTGATCCCCGTCTTTCCCGGCACCAACTGTGAGTATGACAGCGCCAAAGCCGTGCGGGACGCAGGCGGCGAGCCGGTGGTGCTGGTGCTCAACAACCTGACCCCCGCAGGCATCGTCGCCTCCACGGAACGGTTTGCGACAGCCCTGAAGACTGCCCAGATGGTGTTCATCCCCGGCGGCTTCTCCGGCGGCGACGAGCCGGACGGCAGTGGCAAGTTCATCACCGCCTTCTTCCGCAACGAACGGATCAAGGACGGGATCACGGACCTCTTAGACAATCGGGACGGCCTCATGTGCGGCATATGCAACGGCTTCCAGGCCCTCATCAAGCTGGGTCTGGTGCCCTACGGCCGGATCATGGAGACGGACGAAAACGCCCCCACCCTCACCTACAATCTGATCCATCGGCACCAGTCCAGGATCGTGCGGACCCGGATCGCATCCAACAAGTCCCCCTGGCTCAGCCTGATGAAGGCGGGGGATGTGGTGAACGTGCCCATCTCTCATGGGGAGGGCCGGTTTGTCGCCGACGAAGCTCTCATCCGCAGACTGGCTCAGAACGGGCAGATCGCCACCCAATATGTGGATCTTGATGGAGCGGCCACCATGGACGTTCGCTTCAATCCCAACGGCTCCCTGTACGCCATCGAGGGTATCACTTCCCCCGACGGGCGGGTGTTTGGCAAGATGGGCCACAGTGAGCGCATCGGGGACGGCCTCTATAGGAACGTGCCCGGCAACTACGACAACCGGATGTTCGAAGCCGCAGTCAGGTATTACCGATAAACGGCCGCCGATCCCTCAAATAGCGGATCAGTATAACACGGCTCTCTGCCTCTTCTTTTGTTTCCAAAAGGGCCCTCGGTATGCTCGAGGGCCTTTTTCTGCGATATGGGACCGGATCAGAATTGTGGGCCGCTCAGTTCCGGCTCTTTTCTTTTGCTCCGTATCCGAATAATGTGTTTAAAAAGCCTCCCTGCGCAGCCAGCACAGGAAGGCGGGACATGGTGATCGTCATTTGTTTGTGAGGCTGTCGGTACCGGCGGCAGGTCACATCCTCATAATGGCGTCGCGGCTGTTGGGGAAGGTGAAATAGGTGTCCGGGAAGGGCTCGTCCGCCAAAGCGAAGTGCCACCATTCGCAATCGATGGGGACGAAGCCGTTGCGGACCATGGTGTGCTGGAGGAGCATGCGATTGTCGTGCTGTTCTGCGGTGACATCCGGACAATCCGGGTGTGAAAGAGGACTGAACAGATCGAAGGGGCTGCCCATGTCCAGCTCCTTGCCGGTGCTCATATCCAGCAGCGTCAGATCGACGGCGCTGCCCCGACTATGGCTGGATTGCTTGGCGATGTATCCCCTGGCAAAGAGCTCCTGTTTCTCCAGGTCGGGGTAAAAGTAGGGCTTCATGCGGATATCTATATCCTCAATGCCCCAGAGGATGAACTGTTTCACCGCCGTTACAGGCCGGTAGGCGTCAAACACCTTCAGCCGGTACCCCTGAACGATCATCTCGTTGCTGACGGCTTTCAGGGCTCGGGCTGCTTCCCGAGTCAACAGAGCGATGGGCTCCTCGTAGCCGTCGATGCGCTCGCCGATGAAGTTATAGGTGGAGTAGTAGCGTATCTCCTGGATGATATGGGGCACGAAATCGGACAACAACACAAATCTTGATGCGTCCGTCGGCATAGCTCGTCTATTCATGATTTACCTCCGGTTTCTGGTTGATCCAAATGGGGCGAAAGGAAATGACCTTTTGTGAACAGGCCAGCGCGCACAGATGACAGCCAACACATTTTTTACCGTTTAGCACCGGCCGCCTGTCCTTGGACGGATGGCCTGTCAGGCCTTTTTTTGCGCCTCGTCCCGCTTTCCGAAGATGTGCCGGTGCCGCAGCAGGACGGAAGCGAGGAGTTCTCCCAACAGATAGCAGCTGACGATCTCTCCGGCGGCCACGTAGACCATCATGAGGGGAACGGGTAGCTCCACCCCGTAGCCATACCGCAGCACGAATGGCACGATAAGGCCGTTGGCCAGGATCGTGGGCAGGGGAACCAGCCACCGGTTCTTTCGAAGCAGATACCCGCCCACTGCGCCGATCAGAGTGGCCAGGCTCCCGAAGAGCACGTCCCAGACGACGGCGCCGCCTAGGAGGTTGGCCAGTATACAGCCTATGAACAGCCCCGGAATGGCAGCGGGCGTGAACAAGGGCAGAATGGTCAGCGCCTCTGAGATGCGCACCTGCATCTCCCCAAAGGAGATGGGCGCGAAGATCATCGTCAGCACCACGTACAGGGCGGCGATGGCCGCGCCTTGGGTCAGTTTGAGAGCGGTCGATCGTTTGTCTTTCATGCACTGCACCTCGCGATCACATGCCCAGCAGGGCATATACGTCGTGGAACCGAGCCATCTGCTCCCTGGGAAGCTTCCATATCTCCCCCAACTGATAGATGGCGAACCAGTCGTCGTGTAAAAAGGCCTCCACCGAAGGCTCGATTTGGAAGCAATAGTTGCCCACCAGCCGGGCGCGGTAGCCATGCTGCTGCTCGTAGATGGCCGCCAGGGCGTTGTACAGAGCTTGACCCCAACGCTGATGATAGGAGGAGGTGACGATGGTCATGGTCTCCACCCCCTGCTCCTTCATGATGGCAAAGGTGTAAAGGGCGTTCTCCGCCGTGGTCATAGCTCGCTCGTCCGTGAAGATGCGTTCAGCGTCGATGCCGCATGCCTCCACCAGATATCGCTTCATGAGCCCCCCTTCCGTGTGCCTGTCGAGGTTGTTGGGGCCGGTGGCGCCGCCGGAACAGACCAGGATGGCGTTGGGGAAGGACCTGGCCGCCGCGGCTGCGGCTTCACACCGACCCTTCAGCTCTTCGGCCATCTCCCCGTTTTGAAGTTCATAACCCAACACGACGAAAGCGTGGGTTCGAGCATCGGGGATGCCCGCCTCACTGAGCTCCGGAGCCAGGTTGCCTTCGCCGTGGCAGCACAGGATATAGTCCGGATCCAGGTATACCTGACGCCAGTGGTCGGCAACGGCCTTTGCCACGGGATAATCCGCCGTGCTGACCCTCTGGATGACGGTGAGGTCCGCCTCGATCCGCTCATCGTCCTCCGCCGCAGGCTGCTCGTGGGCCGTCAACAGGTCCTGCAACAGCTGGCCCAGAACCTGCCCGCGCCGGGTCTCGAAATAGGCCGCCACGCGGTCGGCAATATTCTGCTTCAAGTTGGTGAAGAAGAACATATAATCATAGACATGGAGGGCCCCCGCCGGGAACAGGTCCAGGCCCGGGGGATAGTCCGCCGCCGCCACGTTCGTCACCACCAGCTGGCCCCGGTCGCCCATATAGGCGCCGCACAGGGCCGGGATGGGCTCCGCCCCGGTGCCCATGACTGCTCCCAGGTTTAGGGAGCGGTCCGCCGGTGTCCCATCCGTCCTCCAATTCAGGGGGTTGATGGACAGGGTCTTGACTCCTTCGGGGATGATGATGGTGTCGATAAGGGACCCGTCCTCGCAGTCGAAGCTCACCACCGTGCCCAGGTCTCGTTCCCCCTGGGCGGGCACGATTTGGGGATAGTTTTGGACATCCGTCTGCGTCACCCGCCAACCGATGGCGTACACGGTGATCAGTCGCTCCCTGAGGGCGTCGCCCTCTTCCGTGTCCCCATAGAATTCCTTCAGCAGCTCCAAACACATCTCAGCCCCTTGGGAGAAGCCGGCCAGGATCAAGGGGCGGTCGCCGTTCTCATGGTCGAGATACCAGCGGAAGGCGGCATAAATGTCCGAGCAGGCAAGTTCTTTCGCCTTCTCCCGTTCTGGTTCGGAAAGCCGATAGGCGTTGATGGACATCTGGCGGTAGTAGGGGGCATAGAGCCGGCCCGCGTCCTCGTAGATCCCCTTTTCCAGATCCAGGGCGTAAAGGAAGTTGGACCGTAGCTTTTTATTCAAGTCGAAGGCGTTCTGTTCGCTCTTGGTGTCCACCGTGGGGCAGATCAGAAACACATCCACGCCACTGTCCTCGCCCAGGGCGAAGTATGCCCAGGACGCGGGGTCGCCGTAGTCCGGCCCTGCCGGTTCCGCCGTAGCCGTTGGCGTAGGCCCTGCCTTCGTTTCCGCCGTATTGGGCGGTTCGGTCATCGCCGCAAGCGCGGAAGGAACGGCCGTGACAGTCGTTCCCCCCTGATGTTCTCGATATATGCTGACGCCTATGACCGCCACCAGGGCGATGGCCAAGATCAGCAGGCCTATCCGCTTTCCTCTGTTCATGGTCCCCTTCAGAAAATCAGTTGTACAGCATCATGTCCGTCCGGCCGATGGCAAAGGCGACCATAAAAATGGCGTCCAGGTTCTTTTCCCGGGTCCAGATACGGAAAAACCCGGGGACGGGCATCTTGGAAAGAACGCCGCCCGCGTCCTCCTCGTGGACCTTTCGGCCGGTGCTGACGATCCGGGCGATTTCCTCCTCGTCCCGATAGAGGGTATAGGCCCACTTGAGGCCATCCAGGCCCGTTTCGATCCGAATGCCGTTTTTATGGAGCTGCTTCCAAACGTCCCTGCCGTCCAGAGTGAAGGAGGAGTGGTTGTCTAAAGCGAACATGCCGTCGGAGGACTGGGTCAGGGTCTTACCCATGGAATACTGCTTTTGGGTGCCGTGCTCCCGATCTACGAAGGTGTAGAGGGAGTCGCCCACCAGGGAGAACTTGTCGCACACCGCCTCAAAGAGGAGATTTCGATCCCCGTCCTCCATATGGCAGGTACCTTTGGCCGTGCCCTGATCGGTGAGGAAGTAAACCTCCCGCTCCTGAGAAAGCTTAAGCGAGGGACGGAACAGGGGTTGGGGCGCCCCTCCCTCCGACTTCGTTTCCTTCACCGCCTGACGCTGATTGCGATTCTTCACCATGGTGAAGAGGGAAAGGGCGATCAACACCGCGCCGATGAGGATGAGATACAGGGAGAAGCCCAGGGAGGCCGAGCGCACGGTGGCAGGATCGGCGGGGTCGTACTTGACCTTGACCTCCTTGCCCACCTCATAGTTGGGGGAGTAGCTGTCCAAGGCTTCGGTATATTCCCTGCCGTCCACGAAGTAGGTCACGTAGGCGATGTACTGCTTGTCGTTGGGGTCCTCACCCACATAATTCTCGTCCTCCTCGATGCGAGCGATGGTGGCGGTAGTGCTTTCAAAGCCTTTTGTGGCGAAAAAGCCCGTATACACGCCGACGGCCATAGCCACCAGGGCGAGGATCATCAACAGCGCAGTCAGCACTTTGGGCGGCAAGATGAGCCAGGGTTTGAAGAATCGGTTGGAATTCATCCGCAGGTTCCTCCTTGCGCTTACCAGAGCAGATAGGGGTCGGATGCGATCTGCGCGATACCGTCGACTTCCACCTTCTGCACGGTCATGGGCCGGAACAGCTCGTCCAGCACGGCGTCGTAGTCCTCCATCTCGGGGACCTTCTCATTCATATACACGGTGTAGGAGAACAGACCGTTGTTCATGAAAAACTGGGGGGAATCCCAGAAGCTGTAGCCTGCGCCGTAGTCAAAGCCCATGTCCAGCAGCTCCTGGCCGGTCTTGCCCACAAGGGCATCCAGCTCCGCCTGGGAGAGCTGGCAGGCGGACAGGTCTCCCACCCGCTTGACGGGCAGCGGGCTCAGCAGAGCCTCGTACTTCTCGTCCCTCTTCTCGTCAAAAAAGTCGATGGCGTCCAACTGCGCCGCTATATCTGCTGGGATGTCGGCCTCCACCCGGTAGCAGGAACCATCCTTTTCAAAAGCGGCGGCGTACATGGTCTCGGACACGCCGGAACTATAGGAAGGGGTGCCGCCCTCGTCGTTGGTCTGGTTCAAAACGGCATAGACATCGGCCAAGGTCTTGAAGGGGCTATCCTCCAGGGGGATCTCAGGGATGGAATAGAAGATCTGTTCGGGTTCCTCGAACATGGCCTCATAATCCGCCAGGGACCGGCCGCCGTGAAGGTCGAAGTCGGCGGCCATAGCATATTCAGAGAGGCCTCCTTCCCAGGCGGCAGCCTTTACCGTCAGGGGACGGATGACCTCCGCCACGTTGGGGTCCCCCTCGACGGTCAATTGTTCCACAAAATCGATCTTGTACTCGAAGGGCCCCTTGTCCAGACTGGCCCAGGAGATCTTCTCCGCTTCGCTGAAACCATAGCTGCCCTGAGGCACGAACCCCATATCCAGCAGCTCCTGGCCGGTCTTGCCCTTCAGGGCGTCCAACTCCGCCTGGGAAAGCAAAACATCCGTAAGGGTATACAGGTGTTCGATGGGAAGCTCGGCCACCAGCGCCTTCGTCTTCTGCTCCGCTTCGGGATCGAAGATGTCGATGTCCATCAGCTGCTGGAACAGCTCGTCCGTCAACGTCGCTTCGGCCCGGTAGTAGACGCCGTCCGCCAGGAAGAGGCGGACATACTGGTTGTTCTCGGCGCCGTAGCCGGGGGATTCAAAATCCCAGATATCGCCCAGGGTCTTCCATTGGGACAACTCGGTCCCAGTGGACGCCGGGGCAGCGGGCTCATCCTTCTTGGCGCAGGCCGCCGCGCCCAGGATCAGCAAGACAGCCAGCAGGACAGTCAATATCTTTTTCATGGGTCATCCTCCTTATATCTTTTTCTGAATGGTCAGGATGTTCTGGTTGAACTTGTACGCATAGGCCATCTGATCCATGGTCTTTTTCACCAAGAAGATGCCCAGTCCGCCGATGGGCCTGTCCTCCGCGGAGAGGCTCACATCCGGATCCTCCTTTTGGAGAGGATTATAGGGCATCCCCTTGTCCAGGAAGGTCAGAGCAACGGTCCTTTCGGCCGGTTCATAGGCGAATCGCACGGTGATCGGACCGGTCCCCGGCGCATAAGCATATTGAGCGATGTTGGCCACGATCTCGTCAACAGCCATATTGAGCTGCATCTTCGTTTTCATAGGGCAGTCGATGGCGTCCAGCTCCACTTCCAGGAACTCTGTCACCACGGGGATGTTCTCCACCGTGGCGTCCACGGTCAGCTCCTTTACAGGCGTTTTCTCCTTGAGTCCCCTGTATTCGAGGCAGAGCATGGTCAGGTCGTCGAACTGCTCGGCCTTCTGCACAAAGTCATCCACAGCCCGGCGCACATTGTGGAGGATGTCCTCCGGCGCAGCCCCAGGATCCTCGTTCAACGCTGCGATCATGCGCTCCGTGCCGAAGAGCCGATTCTGATCGTCGGTAGCCTCGGGCACGCCGTCAGTGTAGAGGAAGAGCTTGGCGCCAGGCGTCATCTGTATCTCATACTCCCGATACCGCATGCCGCTCATGCCGCCGATGACGAAGCCATGCTTGTCCTTCAGCAGGGCGAAGGAACCATCGGCCGGTTTGAACACCGGATATTCGTGGCCGGCATTGGCCGCCCGAAGCTTGCCGGTGGATATCTCCAGAATGCCTAGCCATACGGTGATGAACATGCCCTCCTGGTTGTTGGAGCAGATGGCCTCGTTGGTCTTGGTCAATATCTCCGCCGGACCTCGGCCCAGCATGGCGCAGCTCTGGAGAATGATCTTGGACACCATCATGAACAGGGCCGCGGGCACGCCCTTGCCGGACACGTCCGCCATGACCAAACCCAGATGGTCCTCGTCGATGAGGAAGAAGTCGTAGAAGTCTCCCCCCACCTCCTTAGCCGGGTCCATAGCGGCATAGATGTCGAACTCGGGCCGATCCGGGAAGGGCGGGAAAATATGGGGTATGAAGGCCGCCTGGATGCGGGTGGCCAACGACAGCTCCGTGCTGATCCGCTCCCGTTCGGCGGTGATCTGTGTGATATCGGCGATATAGGTCTCGATCTGCTGCTCCATATGGTCGATGGAAGCAGCCAACTCCCCTATCTCGTCCTTGTTGCGGATCTTTTCCTGAAGCGTATGCTCCGCGGCGGTGTTTTCCGCAGAGAAGCGGGCAGCCTCCACGGTGATAAGGTTGAGGGGACGCAGCAGCACCTGATGCAGATACAGTCCCTGCCCCACGATCACTATGAGCATCAGGCCGAGAAGCGCCAGGGCCACCTTGTTAAGGAAGGTGTTGCGCTCCGCGGCCAGCACGTCCATCTGTCGCTGGACGCAGAGAATCCCCTTCACCCAGCCGTCGGATCCCTTGAGGCCGATCATGGCGGTGATATGGGAGTCGGTCTCAATGCTGCCCTTGTCCCGGATCACCAGCTCTCGATCCGCTGTTTGCTCGTAGAGCATCCGATACTTCTCCCGGTACTCGTCGTTGGTAGTGTCCCGCACGAAGCCGAAATCGTACTTGGTGTAGGAGCTGTCATGGTCGATGGTGGAGAAGAGGAAGGTGATGTGCCTGTAGTCCGTTCGATCGGGCTGGATCACATAGATGAAGGTGGACCCGGAGCTGTTGCACAGGTGATCCAGCCGATTCCACACCTCCAGGTATTCTGGGGTGGTCCCACCGCTCCGGGCATATTCGTCCAGCTTGTCCGCGTCTACGAGCTCGGCAGCGGTCTGGGCCGTCAGGAAGGCTCCGTTGGCATACTGATCCAGCAGAGCGCTGGTGAAGGTACGGTAACCGATGATGCTGACGATGACGGAAAACAGCACCAGCAGCGCTACCATGCCGGATATGCTCTTAACGGTCACATGTTGCCTCACCCGTTTCATGGGAGCATCCTTATCCTTTCCAGAGAGAATCGTTTATTCGAGGATCAGAATGTCGGCAAAACCGGTGACCTCGAAGATCTCCAAGATCATCTCGTTGGCGTTCTTCACCTTCATAGCCCCCTGCCTGTTCATGGTCTTCTGGGCAGAAAGCAGCACCCTGAGGCCCGCAGAGGAGATATAGTCCAGCTTTGCCAAATCGAAGGTCAGCGCTTCCACACCGGGCAGGGCTTCCTTCAGCACCGCCTCCAGCTGGGGTGCGGTCAAGGTGTCCAAACGGCCTTCCAGGGCCAGCGTCAGGGCATTGCCTTCCTTGGTCTGATAAATCGTCATTTTCTTTTTGCTCCTTTCAAAAACTGAATATGGTCCCTGTTTCGATCAAAATACTTTCAATACTTCCATGTCCACCGCGCCGCCGCGAACGCTGATCTTGATATCGTCAGCCAGCCGCCGCAGGATGGAGCGTTCATATCGATCCCACTCCTCCGTTTCCGGCGCCTCATCCAAGGGCATCCCGTTCATATCATACCAGACGCTGCCGCCGTCATCGGAGAGAATGGCGGTTTCGAACCTGTCGCGCAAAAAGCCCAAAAAACCCTTGGCGGCTTCGTTTTTTTTCTCCTTAGAAACCGAAATCAGCTGATAGCGCTTGATGGCATCCATGACCGTTTTGGTTGCCAGATGAAGGGTGAACGCCCTGTCCTCGCTGTCGATCCAAAACGTGCAGGACATTTCTCCCGTGATGTTGCGCACCATGCCTAACAGTTCCTCGGTCAAGATACGAAGCTGCAACGTTTGCTTGCTGTCCAGGTCACGATACTTTGCCGCGGCTTCCGTCTCAGAAAGCGCCGCTTCAAAACCGTTGCCCCTGTTGTCGATGTTGATAACGTCAGATTTCATGCGGATTCTCTTTTCAAAATGTTTTTTCAATAACCAGTTCCACGGTGTTGCCGCGGATGAATATCTTGACTTCATCGGCCAGGCGAGCGGTGATGGATTTCTCCAGCTCATCCCACTTGTCCGGCTCTTCCTCCCGGTGCTCCTCCAGATTGCTCTTATACTCCTTCATGGACCAGCCGTAGAGTAATCCGTGGGTGGTGACGCCCATGGAGGCGTCGAAGCTGGAAACGTCCACATAGGAGAAGCCGTACTCCTTGGGGTCGATGGCGGCGCTGTCCGGTTCGCTGAGCTGGGTGAAGATGTCCTTGATCCGGCTCATAAAGCCCTTCACGGCGGCGTTCTTCCCCGAGGTGGAGGTCTTAAGCAGCTCCTCCCGCATGTCCGCGTTCATCTGCGTGCCGGTCGTAAGGTGGAGTGCAAACGCTTTCCCTTCCGCTTCCACCCAAAAGTTGGACTTGCCCTCGCCCACGATGGTCCGGAGCATCCCCATCATCTCCTCCGCCAGCAGCTGCAGCCGCAGGCTTTCCTTGGGGGTCAACCCCCGATAGGCCGCCGCCCGTTCGGTCTCCTTCAGCGCCTCCGTCATACCTTCCCCCAGGGGGCTGATGATCACCACATCCGTTTTCATGGGTCAAAAACTATCCTTCCTGTCTTTTTTTGCGGGACAAGCGCTTCGGTTCCGCAGCGGATGCGACCTGCAACCTACCCCTTGTAACATTGTATCAGAGGACAGTCAAAACCACAAGACGCAACCTGACGGTCGCACAAAAAAGACACAAAAAACCGTCCTCTCGGCGGTTGTTTCCAAGAGGACGTGGGGTCAAAGGGGGCCATTAGCGTCGATGAAGGCATCGATGACGACTGCACGATCAGGCTGCACGGCCTGTAGGGCATGGTGTTCAGCCGATCCTTGCGCTTTCGACCGGGATATGCCATCGCTTTGGCGATCTCATCGCTTGTCGCGGTCGATGAACTCCAAGGAGATCACCGTTACGATCACGGCCAGCAGCAGCAAGCCCACCAGGGCCCCCCAGTTCAGCAAAAGGTTCCTCGCCACGCTGACAAAGGCCTCGTTCTGGTTGTTCTGTCCCGACCACTGCAAGAATTCGTTCAGCTTTCCGTCCCGCTCGATCTGCTGCAGCACGGACAGGATCGGCTTCGTGCCCATGTACTCCACGTTTCGGAATTTGAACATGGTGTTCCACAGGGTCACCATGGGCTGTTCGTTATACCGTCCGATGGTGCAGACGCTCTCCATGCCCCAGCGGGAGATGGTGAAAGCCGTAAGCTTTTTGGAGAAGCCTTCCAGATTAAAGAACGCCCCCGAAAAGATCAGCTGGAAGATCAGCATGAAGGGCATCACCGTCATGGCCGTGGTGGTGCTGCGCGCCAGGGCGGAGATCATAAGAGCAAACATGTCCGCCGCGTAGATGGTCAACAGGAACGTGATGCCCATGTCCACCACGCCCCAGCGGGTCACGACCCCCTGGGCCGGGAAGTTCACGCCCACCAGGTTGCAGATGATCAAAGTGATCGTGGCCTGAGCTGCACACAACAGAAACTGATAGATCATGTGGGCGGCCACGTAGGCGGTGATGTGGAGGCCCGCCCGGTGCTCCCGCTTGAGGATGGGACGCTCCCGGCAGATGACCTGGATGGAGTTGAAGAAACCGTTCCAAATGCACACGCAGGTCAGGGCGAAGGCCCCGTTGAACGTGCCCTCCTGGGTGACGAACATGTTCTGCCCCACCACGAAAGTGACTATCGCCGCGATGAATGCGCCCATGGGAAGCACCTTCCAGTCGTTTTGGTACACGAACATGCGCAGCAGCTTACCCAGATAGATGCCCGTCTGGGTGAGGCGCCCCCTGCGCTTCACGTCCTGTTCGCTCATGCCGCTGCACCCCCTTCCCTGGTATTCGTCAGCTCGGCATATTTCTCTATGAATTCGTCCGCCAGGCCGTCGCCGCCCTCTTCCTTGCGGTTGACGCTCATGACGATCTGCTCCATGGTGTCCTTGCCGAAGAAGGCCCGCGCCTCGTCGGGCCTGCCATAGAAGGCCAGCCGTCCCACTCGACCGGAATCCTTGGCCAACACGATCACCTTGTCGAAAAGCTCGATCACCCTATCCGGCGTGTGGGTGATGACCATGACGATCTTGCCCCTGTCGGCGATGGCTCTCAGCTTGGTGAAGATCTCCCGGGCGATGACGCCGTCCAGGCCTGAGTCGGGCTCGTCCAGGACGAACAGTTCGGGATCCGACACCAGCTCCATGGCGATGGAGATACGTCGAAGCTGTCCGCCGGATTTCTTGGACACCAGCCCGTCGCGACCGGCGGACAGGCCCAGCATATCCAGCACCTCCTGGAGCTTTTCGCTGCGCTGGGGCGACTTGATGTCCTTGGGCAGCCGCATGAGGGCTGCGTCGCCCACGGTCCGCATGACCGTGTCACTGCCCCGAATCAGGTTTTGCTGGGGCACGAACCCGATGCGATACTTGATCCGGTCGTAGTTTCTGTACACATCGCAACCGTTCAGCGATATGGTGGCGTCGGCCTTTTCATAGCCGATCACCGCGTTGACAAAGGTGGTCTTGCCGGCGCCGGAGCCTCCCAGCAGAAGCACGAAGGACCCGTTGGGGATATCCATGGCGATGTCCTTCAGCAGGTACTTCTTTTTGCCGAAGTCCTTGGCTGTGCGCTCCCGCACATCGATGGAGAGGCCGCTGGTCGGGACCGCCTTTGGCCGGGCGATGGCCGTTTCCGTGGCTGTGGGCGCGGTGCCCGCTTCCCATTCCTCCGTGAAGCTCAGGCCCTGGCGGGGCTGAAAGCGCCGGGAGAAGGCCAGGACCACCATGGTGATCCTCTGAAACAGGAGGAAGAGGATGATCCGCCGCCTCTTCAGCCCGAAGACAGAGATGAGGCGCAGCTCCAGGCGTATCATGTACGCGAACAGGGCGAGCTGGGCCACCACCAGCAGCAGCGTCAAAAACAAATCGGCGCGTTCGTTCTTGAAGAGAGCCTGCAGGAAATATATCAGGTAGATGCCGAACTCCATGGCGCCGCAGACCATGCCGGCCACCGGCATCTCCAGGGCATTGCCGAAGGCGTAATACCGCAGGCCGATGAACCAGCTGTACCAGGGTCGTTTGTACCGCAGCTTCCTGAGGATCCCCCAAAGGCCGATCGTGAAAAGCAGCCAGCTCAGTATGCCTCGGATAAGCTGAAATAAGATCATGCCGTCATCCATATCGTCTCTCCTCCGAACAGATTGTCCCAAAGGGCGCTTATCGGACCGGGGTCAGCTTGTTGAGACCCGGGAAGCGCATTCGGTCGGCCCGGTTGACCGTTTGCGGGACCGCGCGGACGCCGATGAGGGAAGCAGGGGCCTCGTTTTCATATCCGTCCTTCCCTTCGTTACGGCGTTCCGTCAGGGCGCGCCCGCTGTATCGTCGTTTTCCGGATGCTCCATGCGCCGTATACGCTGGGCGCAGGCGATGATCTTCTCCTTCCAGTCGTCGTCCTGGGCGTTCAGCAGATAGGTGTGAAAGCCGTACTCCCGGCCCCAGGAAGCGATGACCGCCTCGTCGTCCACGTGCAGGGAGATCCGATACCGGCTGGGGACCTTCTGGGGCAGCCGCTCCCGGCGGTTCCCCTGGACCTCCCGCAGATGCCGTTCGGCGTTGACGATCCCGTCCAGCTCCACTCCGTAGCGCCGGAACAACCGCCGGATATACCGCTCCGATCGTTCGGAGGAGGTATAGATCCACACCTGATAGCCCGCCGCCTGCAGGGAGCGGATGAGGTCCGGCGTGCCCAGGCGCAGCCGTTCCGGATAGATCCTGTTCCAGGGGAACGACAGGAGTGGTTCCGTTTTGTGGGTCCGGGGCGACACGAACAGCACCTCGTCCAGATCGAAGGAAACGCGCATCACAGGCGCGGGACCGTCCCTATTCATGGCGCTTGAAGGTCTCCATCACGTCTATGACCCGATTGGACCACATCCCCGTCCCTTTGTCCAGGGTATATTCCTCGGCTTCCTTCGTCCGGCTGAAGATACGCAGCACCGCCTCGTTGTCGATATGGACGGTTTCGGGATACTTGGCGGTGATCAGCGCCTCCAGCTCCCGCTTCGTTCCCGCGTTTTCGCCGATCTTGCGTCCGGTGCCTGTGACGGCGCCGGTCACGTGGGCGCCGTACTTGCGGAACAATCGCTGGATATAGTCGGCGGAGTAGTACCCGGCGGTATACACCCAGATATCGTATCCGCTCTTGTTCAAATAGTGAAACAGAGCCGGAACGCCCAGCCGCAGCCGCTGCTTGTAAATCTTGCGCAGAGGAAAGGGCAATTGTTTTTCCGCCTGATCGTCCCCCTCCGGGCAAAACACCACTTCATCCAAGTCCATGGTTACCCGCTTGTCATGCCGAGATTCCCTGAGGATGGTCTTGATATCCATCTCCTGGGTCAAATCCACGATCTCAATGGGGATCCTGCCAAACCCCAGCCGCAAGGCCGCCGCCCAACGGTGATGGCCGTTCAGGATCAGATATCCGTCGGGCCGGATCTTTTCCACGATCAGCGGTTCTTCGCAGTACTGTTTGGAGTGCTCCCGCTCCAGGCGGAAGCTGTTCATGTACTCCGAGATGATCCGATAGTTGGGGCCCACCTTGGGGGAACAGAATTCGTCGTCCGGATTGGGGTGGAGTCTTTCGAGGGACGCTTGCCGGATGAGGGCGCGCCGCAGTATCCCTGCCTTTACGGGCACATAAACGCCTTTGTACCTTTTGACCTCATCCGCGATGAACTCGTCAAATGCTGTGCCGCTGCCTGCCATAGGGTCCGTCTCCTTCCAAAAGTCGTCTTATGATGCCATGAAGGGATCTACAGGACCAGCGTCAGGTTGTTGAGCCCCAAGGAGTTCACGTAGTTGGCGCTTTTGACCATCCTCATGACCATGCGGATGCCGATGTGGGCCATCGGGTCGTCGGTCTCGTGGAGCTTCAGATATTCCACTGGATCGAAGTTTACGCAATTGTCCCGAATACGGATGATCCGGCTGCTGCCCTTGAAAAGGATGCGCACGTCCACGCTTTGGCCCTTTCGGCCCGGTTTGAACCCATGGGTCACGATATTGTTGACCATCTCCTCCACGCATAGGGAGATGAGCATGCTTTTGCGGGGGCTCTCCCCGTGGGCCTTGCAGAACGCCGCCGCTTTCATGGACGCCTCCGCCGCCTCACCCCTAGACCGGATGGTCATCTCCAGTATGTCCTCATCATTCACGCCGAAGAGCCGGGGGAGCAGCGCGAATGTCTCCTCGTTCACGGCGGGCTTGTTGCTCTTCTTCCAGACCACTATACAGATGAAGGCCATGGTCAGCAGCTCCCCGCCCAAAAAGGACAGCCACACGCCGGTGGTCCCGAATAGCCAGCTCAGCAAAAAGGCGCACAGCACCGGGAAGGTCACGTTCTGCAGCAGGGAAATGACCTCGGTGAACCGGGTCC
>JAEEGF012093194.1_pt1 | contig 24436 bp, 13 predicted proteins | sample 9134171 | NCBI WGS metagenome assembly JAEEGF01 (sample SAMN16246542, study PRJNA631951) | gut metagenome | biome: gut microbiome; feature: rumen; material: AP-attached | host: Bos | place: Iran: Karaj | collected 2018-10
GCATATATTATTTTATGCGCAGCGACACGGAAGAAAACGAGCAGTTATCCTGCAAACTTGTGACAGAAATTTTGCAAGAAAATGGAGATGGAGGCAAATGCGAAAAAATAGAATTAGGGAATGCTATTCATTATGGCGACAGTACAATTTTCAACAACGCCAAAGCCTACCTAGACAACGAGAATGAAATTAATGTTATCGTGACAATTTACGAAAATATGGTTTACGTTGACATCCCTGGCAACAATAACGAAGCAGATGATGAAGAGGAAGACGATGAGGACGACGTTGAATAATTTCCTTCAATCCTCTAAGTTTTCTAATTTCATAATTATTGTAGTTCTAGTCAATTCGGCTGTTCTAGGGCTACAAACATCTCCTTCTATTACAGAACACTTTGGCTATCTTTTAAACATCCTGGACAAAGTTTGTTTATACATCTTTGTTTTAGAAGCCATACTAAAAATCTCATCATTTCGGCTAAATTATTTCAAGGATGGATGGAATTGGTTTGATTTCTTAATTGTAGTATTTTCACTCTTAGCAGATTTCCCTGCCTTATCTTCACTTCGCGTTCTAAGAATCATCCGTGTATTCAGAGCTTTTAAACTTATTAGTGGGATGAAGCCTCTTCAAACAATCGTTTCTGTTATAGGAAAGTCTATTCCCAGTATATCATGGACAATTTTGTTATTGTTAATCATTTACTATGTCTTCGCAATAATAGGAACAACTCTCTTTGGAGAAAACTTTCCCGCATGGTTTGGTTCCATTGGAAAATCAATGTATTCCTTATTCCAAATAATGACATTGGAATCATGGTCTATGGGGATTAGCCGACCCGTCATGGAAGTATATCCTTATGCTTGGGCATTTTTCATCCCATTTATACTCATAACATCATTCGTTGTTCTGAATGTTCTCGTGGGAATTGTCGTCAATTCCTTTGGGGAAACGACATCATCAGAACCGCAAAGTACAACAAAAGAAAAAGATTTTCTAAATGAAGTAGAAGCAATCAAGCAACACCTTAACAATTTGGAGACCTTGATTGAGAAAAAAGAACAACAATTGTAGTCGGGATAATCTACACGAACGAGAATCCATTTTAAAGAGGTGCCCCACGCGGAGCACCTCTTTTTTTACATCAACAATTCCACCTTTTAGAACTCGGCTACGATACCGAGGCCGACAGGGAAAAACAGCTTGTCGTTGTCAAGCGATCCGTAGTCAACGTCGAAATGGGTATAATAGCCGCCATTGCCGGCATAGAACTCAAAGCCCATTTCAAAGTAGGCTCCAAAATGGTTCAGGAACATGTGCTGGTACCCCAAGCCAAAAACCAGTCGCCAGTAATTGATGTCCCTCGTATGCTCAATGAGTTCGGCATCCTCCGAACCCACATTCGTTATCGTAAAGCCGTTCATTTCACCGGTTATCCATTCCGAGGAATGGTATACATACGGGCCCGTCAAGCCCGTGAATCGGTAGGCAACCCCGACACCTCCCATGAAATCGTAGTCGGAGTTGTAGGTTGCCAAATGAACGTTTGCGGACAAACGCCCATCCAACATGGTATACCCGACACCAATCATTCCCTGAGACGGCCCGACCCCGAGCGAAACGCCAATCTGGGCAAAACTAGCCCCGGCAAGAAAGCAAAGTATCAAGAGAACCTTTTTCATGTTCAACCTCCTTTTTTAGAACAAGTTTTATAACAAAATAAGCTCTTTTTTTCTAAAAAGAATGCTCTAAATCACCGCAAAACGCACTTCATCAGAAAAAGAATAACGAGCATTATCCTTTTTTATTATTATTACAACAAGTTAGGAGAAGAAATCATGAAATTCACCCAATTTCTATTTGCGGGAGCATTTTGCGCAGGCGCCTTAGCCGCAAGCCTACATGCGGCGGAATGCAACGTCACCCACCATCAGGGCGGGGGCGGCAGCACCGATGTCTACATGGGGTACCCGGCGACAGCGCTCTACCTGTTCGAAGGCGACTACCTGGACCTCTCCAAGATGGGCCTGCGCGAACCGGCGGTCAACAACGCCTCCAGCACCGATACGGCATGGGTGTACAGGTCCGAACTGGATTCCACCATGATCGTGATTGTCACCGAGAAGGTGGTCAAGGTCGCACGAGTCACGTATTCCGAAGACGAGAATTCACGGATGGATTCACTTTTCACCGTGAAGCACAAAGACGTGTACAAGGACGAGTTTCCGCGCCTGCAGAAGGCGGGCGTATTCAAGGGCACGGCGGAACAGGCCGATTCCCTCGTGACGCACGTATTTGAATTGTGCCAGAAATTCTACAGCAAAGATTACGGTTACGGCGGCTGTGTATTCAACCCGCCCGAGCAGAGAGGAAGAAACGGCGGGAAGGATGTCGACATGGTCGACATGCCGCTCGCACTTGCAGCCGTTGCCGGCGAGTTCACCATCCTTCTCGATACGCTGAACACGTGCCCGGATTACAAGTTCCCGCCCGAATCCACGACGGTCTCCCCCGCAATCTTTGGACTCCCGCAAGCAAAGATTGGCTTTGCAAAACTCGGCCAGAACCGCTACCAGATTGCAGGCGCCAAGCCCAACTCCCCGTACAAGGCGTTCAGCCTGAACGGTCAACTGATAGAAAGCGGCTTCTTGAATAACGGTGTGTTTACACCAAAAAAATTGCCCGTCATCCTGATGCTGAACGACGGGCGAAGCCTTTACCTGAAAGACTAAGCGGAAGACATCTTTCAAAGTCCGTTCCAACTGGAACGGACTTTTTTTTATTTAAATTTTTTCACATGGAAAACGAATACCATATCTTAGGGAAATTATTTGGCAACCCGGTAGACGAACCCGCAGGCAATACGCTCCCCGAGCCCTCCCTTGAAATTGAGGCGGCAGGCATCCGTTTTCTGCTGAAACCGGCGCAATTCGCACAAGCGATTTCCATCTCTCTCGCGAAGTCCACCGACAAGACTCTCACAGCCATCGCCCAAGGCATTACCGAAGCGCAAATTCAAGCCGCCTGCGAAGCCCTCTCCGCAAAATTCAAGAACAACGTAATCCTCGCCAAGGGCATCGAGACCTACGGCAACGCCAACGTGTTCAATGGCGGCTCCGATTACAAGGTGGTTAGCGAAGAATGGTTCACGTGCACTGCCGAGAACGGTTCCATCACAAGTACAAAAAAAGAGGACCGCTTTCCAGCGGTCCTCACCCAAAACGTTCCTTAACTCTTATTCCCTCATATCGTCGAGGTTGACGCCGTAGAACTTGATGTCGTCAATCCAGAGTTCGGCGGTATAGAAGGCAGAAATGTTGATGTGGGTTACGTGGCCACGGACTCGCTCCCAGCCAATGTTCCCGTACTTGTTGTCGGCCTCGTCCCAGTCGGCGGGCGTAATGACCTTGTGGAGCCACTTCTCCGTAGCGATGGTGTCCAAATAAATCGTCTTGCCGTCCATATCGTCCCAGCCGTTGGTCTCCAGCGCAAAAGAATAGAAGCCGTCGCCGCGGATGTCGAATACGACAGAGTCAATACCTTCCAAGTTGCAAGGTCTCTCGGGAGAGCAGACCTCCACTACAAAGCTAGTCCAGTTGCCTCCAGGATTCGGCGCCTCTGAGCTCCAGTGGAACACATGGCCGCCGCGGGCGCTATCGGCTTCCACGCCATCGGCGGAATTCTTGGGCAGCGGATCCGACACGACGGAATCGCCCAAGTATATAAGGTAGGCGTCCTTCACGTGGGCGGGCTCCCTTATGTTGGGGGCAAGCCCCGATTCAAAGTCGATGATACTCACCATGTTCTGCTCTTGTACCACGGCGGCGTCAACGGACTTCCACAAATCAGAGCTCTCGACCCTGCCCGAGTTCTTGGAATCGGTTTTACCGTCGCCCCACGCGAGGCGCACGGAATCTACGCCCGCTGCGAGTTGCAGTTGCACCACCGCCAGTTGCAGGGAGTCGTCCCAGTACGAGACGGCAAAGGGAATCTGCTTACCCTCCATGTCGAGCACGTTCACATCGGCGCCGCCCTCGCGGACAGCAGTAAAGTCGAAGTTCGAGGAATCGAGGTGCACAAAGCCCACGACGGTTTTGCCCGCCGCACGCGCTTCGCGCGCCGTTTCCATCCAGCCGGACACCAGCGAGTCGGCGGCAATCACAATGGAGTTCTGGAGCAGTACACCCAGCTGAGACACCTCGCCCGCAGCCACCTCGCCCACGGCATCCACGGCGGAGTCGCCCGCCACAATGCGGATGGCGTATTCAAAGGGCGGCAAGCCCTCCAGCACAAATTCACCGTTTGAATCCACGGCTACAACACGGTCGGTTCCGTACACCTGAACCATGACCGAATCACCATAGCGCTCCAGGGCGTTCTCCGAAATACGGCCCTTGAAGCCGCCTAACTTGGCAAGCGTAAGCGAAACAGAATCGACGTCGCCCGCAGCGGCATCGGTCGACAGCGGAATCACATCAAAGGCACCGTACTTGCCATCTAGAATCTCAACCGCCACGGAGTCGAGCCCGATGGACTCCACCGCGGAGGCGGCCAGGGCAATGCGACCCAGCGAGTCGGTAACGAATTCGGCGACGGCGCCGCCGCCAGCGGAATCGGCGGCCCCGGCATCGTGCACGTAACGCACAGCCCTCATGCGGGCAAGCACGTTTGCCGCAGGGAGCGAATCGGCCCCCGTCACCTGGATTACGAGCATGGCGTTTTCGGTCTCAACGGTACTGATCCCGGCGACTTTGTCGTCGGAAGAGCAGGCCGCCAAAAGGGCAAGCAAGGCTATCCACAAAAGTCTAATCATTTTCCATCCCCCACGTCTGCAACCGGGTAAAGGGCAAACACGAACTGCATCGCCTTTTTCGGCTTTTGAACTTCTTCTACGCGCTTTTGCACCTGGCGCCGGAATTCCATGGTCATGTTCTTGAGGTCCTCGAAGCCCTCCTCGTCGACGCCCACCAAGAGCGACGAGATGTTACGCGATTCTGGAGCCACGTTCACAATGGAATCCTGTGCCAAGGCAAGCAACTGGTTCTGGTAACTGCGTATTGCCGTCACGCGTGCCGCCCCCGACGAGGTGAAATTCGCCTGCGTCACGGCGTAGTGGTTCGACGCCAGCGGAGTAATCAAGTTGAGTTCCTTGAGAACGCGCAGCGCCTCCTCGATTTGCTCCGTCGACACCGCAGGCCGCACCTGCTTGGCAAGCTTCGAGATTTCAGCATTGCCACCGTTCATCTCGAGCACCGCGCGCACCACCGGAATCCACCACTTACTCAAGAACAAAAGCTCGTTCGTGTTGAGCTTGCGCATTTTGACGTCCTTGAGCGAGAGCGCCATTTTGTAGAGTTTGTCCTTTTTTGCAGGCGATTTCGCCTTTGCGGCGGCTACCAACAGCTCAAAAAGCTCGCCGCTACGGCCCTTGAGCTTGAGCAAATCCTTGGCGAGGGGCACGCTCTGCGTGGGCAGGTGGTACTCCTTGCTGAGCACGCGAAACATTTGGCTGGTCTCGAGCCCGAGCTTTTGCCCCATCATCTTGTACGAATACAGCGGAAACTCCAGCTTACGCTGCACATAGTAATCCTTGAGCAGATCCCTGTAATCGCTTATTTCGTCAACATTCAACATTTTAGACCTACATTTTAATATACATCAAACTTGGCATTTTTTATCAATATAGAAGTAGCTTTTTTCACCCCGTTTTTAACCGCAGATGTAACTTTTCCTTTGCGGTTTTGACAAACCATTGACAATTTTTCAAAGCAAATTGGTCACAGAGGCGTTTTTTTTCAAAAATTCCATACTATTTTATGGAAAAAGAGGTTTAGTATGGGAAACAAAGTTATAAGTGCAGTCCTCTGCACAGTTCTGCTCGCATGTGCGGGTACTTACGCAAAAACGAACCAGTTCCGCGGTCTCAACTGGGCCGACAAACGCGACAACTTCGTCTCCGACGTATTAGTGCTCTCGGGGCTCTCGCTCTCCGACACCTACGAATCCGCCTACCAGAAGGCCGACCGCATCGTGGGGCAGTTCGTGGAGATGCTCGGCACCAACAGCCTGCGCATGCCGGTGAACGAACCCACCATTTCTACCTTTTGGAACTCGTACAAGGGCGTGATCGACGCGGCGCTCACCCACGGGCGCGTGGTGATGGGCTACTGGGGCCCGGCACAGCCTTCCGGCCCCAAGAACATGGATAACTGGTGGGCTATGTGGAAGAAGCTAGTCGCCGAGTACGGCAGCAACCCCAACGCCTACTTCGAGATTTTCAACGAACCGCACATGTACTCCAAGGACGAACTGCGTAACCTCTACGCCAAGTGGCTCGAAACCTTCCCCGACGTGCCTCGCGACCACATCCTTTTGGACGGTTCGGGTCTCGCCTGGAACGTGCCCGACATCGCCGACGACCCGCGTTTCGAGGGTTGCCTCTTTGCCGTACACGAATACACCTTCTGGAACATGAGCATCACCACCGAGGACGGCTGGATGCGGAGCTTCCAGGGCAAAGTGGGCAAATACGCCGACCGCACGGTGTGTACCGAATGGGGCGGCGCCATGGGCCCGGGCGACAAGAACGGAGTGCATTACGAAAAGATGGATTACAACGACCCGAACCCGACGAACTACTTTATGGCATACATCCGCGGCATGAGCGAACAACTCCGCCGCTGGGAGATGGGCAGCTTCTACTGGGTGGGCCTCCGCGACGGCGACTGGTACAGCATGGTCAAACGCAAGGACGGCGGTGACGGTCTCACGCTCGAAATCGTGAACCAGTCCGGCGTAGACCGCATGCAGTATTCCTGGACTGACACCGTGCCCGCCGTGCAGGAGCCGTTCGGCGACGCCCCCATCGCCATCCCGGGCAAGGTCGAAGCCGAAAACTTTGACAAGGGCGGAAACGGTGTCTCGTATTATGACAAGGTCTTGAAGAACCAGGGCGGCGCCTACCGCGAAGACTACGTAGACATCGTTCCACTCGGTTGCGCCGAGGCCGAAAGCTGCAGCACCCCCACGGGTTACGCCATCGGCTATACCGAATCGGGTGAATGGCTAGAATACACCATGAACGTCGCGAAGGCAGGCACCTACGGCGTGCAGGCGAACATGGCGACCTCATCCGAGAAAGCGGGCATCGCGCTCTCCTTAAACGGCAAGGCATTGGGCGACACGCTCATCGCCAAGCAGGGAGAGGACTGGGAAACCTACACCGCGATATCTACCAAGGTGGAACTCCCCGAAGGCGAAAACGTGCTGAAGGTTTCCATCGTCGGGAACTACGTGAACCTTGACTGGATCGAGTTCTGCGAAGGGCAGTGCGAAGCCCCCAAGGACACCTCCACGCTTGCGATTGCACATGGAGCCACCCGCGGCACCATCAACAACGGTGCGGCAACAGGCTACAGCGTGGACTTCGACGCCTCGCGTACCTACCGCGTGTTCGACCTGAACGGCAAAATGCTCGGTCGCGTGACCGGCAAAAACGTCCGCGAAATCAGGGCGAAGGTCCGCAACGAGCTCAAGTGCCAGGGCGCGTACTATTTAAAGTAAACGCTCTGTCGGCACAATCTGTACATAAGGTTGACCAAGTCCCAACGGTATCCAATGGCAGAAGGATTTGCGAAGCGGCCGTCCGGATGCAACTCCCGCGGGGCTCTTATCTATAACTCAATGCCCGTGTCGCGCTCGATGACCGTTTCGCAGGCTGCCTTGAAGGTCTCGGGAGTCGCGATGATGGTGAGACTCTGTTTCTTGGTACGTGTGATTCCAGTATAGAGAATTTGCCTGTTCAGCAGTGGATGGCCCTTGCGTGTGGGTAGGAACATCATAATATTCGGGTAGCCCGAACCCTGCGATTTGTGGATGGTTATCGCGAAGGAAGGCTCCAGGCATTCTTCCGGAAAATACGAGAGCGGATAGAAGACAAATTTCGACTGTTTCTTGAGCATCAGGAATAGCTGGCCGTGCAGTTCGGACCTGACCACGATTCCCGTGTCGCCGTTGTACAGCGTGAATTCGTTCTGGTTGCGGTTGAAAATCAGTATCTGCCCCACAAATGCCGTGGCCGGGTTTTGCGTCAACGTCTCGGCGACAATCTGGTTCAGCGCTTCGACACCGCGGTTGCCGCGCCTTTCCGCCGAAAGGATGCGGGCCTGGCTTGCGGCATTCCAGAGCTTCTCGCGGATCTCCGACTGTTCCGGTGTCGCGCTTTCCAGAGAAATGTCCGGGTTGACAAGCTCGGCAAGGCCGATGAGCGGGGCGTAGAATTTCTTTGTCCACTTGCGAACCAGGTTCCTGACGGCGAGAATTTCTTCCTTGCGTGAAAGCGTTTGGCCGCAATTCAGGTCAAAAAAATGGACGCTGTCCTGCTCTTCCCAGTAAGTTGCCTGCGGGTCAAATGGCGATCCTTCAAACAGCGCATTCTCGCCGCGCTGGATTCTGCCTGCCAACACGCCGATTCTGGAATCGTCATTGAATCGGTTGGAACGGATAAGCTTGACGACGAAATTGCGGTCGAATTCCAGGATGTTGCCGAGTACGGCGCCCGCATCGACAGACGGCAGCTGCTTCGGGTCGCCCAGGATGAACAGCTTGAAGTTCCCGCTGGGCGGGAGCGCCTGCAGGAATGCCGCGAATAGCGAGATGTCTATCATGCTCGCCTCGTCAATGATGTAGATGGCCTTTTCGGGGAGTGGATTGCCGGAATTGAAGGTGAAGCCTCCCTTCGCGACACTGTATTTTAAGAGCCTGTGCAGCGTGTAGCTTGATGCCTTGGCGAGTTTTTCAACAATACGCGGGTTCTTGTTGCGTGCGGATTCCGAAATTTCGTGCAGAGTGTCTTCCATGCTTTCGGCGAGACGGTCGGCTGCTTTGCCGCTGGGCGCCGCCATGTAAAGGTCCCAATTCAGGTAGTCGGCATTGCTGGCGAAGAGTTTCCACAATAAGAACCCGATGACGGTCGTCTTTCCGGTGCCGGGCCCGCCGGTGATAATGAGGTTCTGCTTCGTGCCGCGGGCGATGATTTCGGCCTGGCGGTCATCGAAGTTGATGGGGGTGCCTTCGCGCAACAGCCCGTGCACGAAATCCCTGGCTTGCGGTATGTCCGCATCGCTGATGGCGGCTTCCTTGAAGAATCCGGATTTGAAAATTTTTTCGATATGCCCCTTGTCTTCGAGATGCTTCGCCGAAATCAGGTAGGTGCCGCGCGGCGTCTGCTGCAAGCATAGGGGGGTCGCCCCTTCGCCGATGATTTGCGCGTACTTACCTGCGGCAAGCTCCTTGACGCCTTTGCGGATAACCGGCAGAAATACGTCCGCGGACGGGTACAATTCCGTGCAGCCGTCCCCCTTTAGAGCGTCACGACTTTCGGCTTGCACGACAAGGCCGTCCCATTTCTGCGCCCACTTGGAAAAAAGCGGCTCTGCATCCAACGGGATGCGCGTGTTGCCGTCTTCCAAAAGCGAGAGGTAGATGTAGAGCACTTTCTGCGCGTCGTCCGACAGCTTCGGTTTTTTTTGCAGGGAGCAAAGCAGGCCGTGCATTTTTTCTGCGATGGGGGCGATTCCGCGGAGTTCGCGGATCAGCGCGAAGAAATTGCCGACCGGGCCGTTGACATTAGCTTTATCGATGGTCATGCCGACTCCTTTGCGCTGCGCTTCATGAGGGCGGCGACATTGCGGTAGCTTTTTTCGAGGTCCGCGAAACTTTTCCAGGTCTGGCAGTAGATGCCGTTGCAGGTGTTCGCCCTTGTGCCTCGTGCCAGTGCATAGTAGATGCCGCCGAAGTGCTTCTCGAAAATCTGCTGTTCGTCCAGACCTTCGCTGCGGGAATCGGCGAGATTCCCGTAGAACTGCTTGAGCCACTTGATGAGCAGGTAGCTGTAAAGTACGCGCTGTATGGAATACTCCTCCTCGATTTTTTGGGCGAGGGCTTCCTTGTCGCTGTATTCGGCATCGTCCATCACGTCGGATTTCCAGTCCAGAATCGAGTAGTAGTCTTCGCCGTCATCTCCCTTGCGCACGAACATCAGGTCGATGAATCCCTTGCAGAGGCAGTTTACCCAGGAGGAATTGCGGCTGTCCAGGTGGAATCCCATTTCGGCGCGGCGCTTGCTTGCCGGCAGGTCCCCGAGGCGGAAGGTTTTCCCGGTTACCGCACTTCCATGGATTTCGGGGAGTTCCGCATTCATCGTATTCCATATGAAGCTTGCCGTGAGGCTGTTCCATTCGGGATGCTCCTGGATATGGATGGAATTGCCCTGGTAGGTTTCGGCAATGAGGTTGCGGAGTTCGGCGTTGTCGCGTGCGGCGTTCTCGTCGGGAAGGTTTCCGACGGTTTCGAAATCCAGCTTCTCGAATACCTTGTGCAGGGCGTCGCCGAGGTTGGCGCCGCGCGGATAGTTCGCAACGTTTGCCACGGGAGCGTCCCTGTCGTAGTTTTTGCAGGGCTGTACCAATGTGGCCGCATCGTCTATAGGGATGCTATTGAGGCCGTTCCCGCTTTCGACAAAGTCTTCGCGGTTGGCGCGGTTCCCGTCAACGGAGATTTCGCTTTCGTCGAGGAATTCGTCCTGGCTTTCAAGGACGCGTTTCTTGGAGGCTAGGCTGGAATAGGAATACTGGTAGATGCAAGCGTCGTTCACCTTGCGCTGCAGCGAATCGAAGTCCGGCAGTTTGCTCGTGTCGGGCTGCTCCTTTTTTGCATTGCGGAGAATCTGTGCGACGGTTTTCTTGAGCATCTGCGTGTTCGCCTTCGCGTAAAAATCGTCCTGCGGCAACCGCGCAAATTCCGTTTCGGACAGGTGCTCGATGGCCCTGGCCAGGAATGCGAACGGCTTGTTCGGATTGATTCTCCATTCGCCCTCACCCACATCCACATGCCATATCTTGTACCGCGGGACAATCATCAGCGATTCGGCGCGGGTGTAGGCCACATAGATGAGCCTGCGCCATTCCGCGTGGTTCTCGTCCATGCTCATCGAGCGGGAAAACTCCTTGTCGAACCCGAAAAATTTTTTCCCGTTAGCGCTGAACGCGAAAGGTCCTCCCCCCTTGCTGTTGTTGTCTCCGCGGAGCCCGCCGGTAATAATCGCAACAGGGAAGGCGAGTCCCTTGGAGGCATGGATTGTCATGAGGTTCACGGCGTCGAAATCGCTGCCCTTGGCGACAAGGTTCCCGTCGGCATCGTCCACGTCTTCGGAAGAACTCGCGAGCCCTTGCAGGTGCTTTATGATTTCTTCCAGCGACACCCTGTTGTTGTACAGGTAGTCAAAAATGTAGGTCCCGATTTGCTTTATCTTTGCCAGTTGTTGCAGGGTGGCGGGCGTACTCAGGTACTTGTCGATTTCGGTTTCCTGGTAGATGCTTTCCTGGAGTTCTGCCCAGCGACGTTTCGATACCAGCTGCCGCCACGCCATGAACAGTTTCATGACACGGCCGGCCGGGTGGATGAACGATTCGTCTTCGACACGTTCGAGGGGAACCCTGAAAAAGTCGGAGATAAGCGCCTCGTTCAGGAACTTGCGGTTCCAGCTCGAAAAATCGGGAGCGTCGAGCGCCTTCAAAAGCGAAATCCAGTGGGCGCATTCCTTTCCGTAGAACAGGTTCGTGTCCTTGTAGCGCGTGTAGGGGATGCCTGCCTGTGCCATGACCTCTTCCAGTGCGACCATTTCGGTCCGGGTGCGCGAAAGGATGGCGAAATCCGAGAAGCAGACATCGCGCAACACTTTCTTGTCCTTGTCGAAAATCTGCAGTGCCGTCCTGGATGCATCCGTGGAGCTCGGGGCGCAGCATTCTATGATTTTCCGTACGGCGAAATCGGCAAATTCGAATTCGTCGGAAATGTTTGAAATCCAGAGGGGCGCCGTATGCTCGCCGTTCAAGGTGGGTGCTAGCTTTTTGAGTTTTTCTTGGGGCGCGTCCGATTTCGTGAAGTCCCCGTTTTCAAGGAACTCCCCTTGGAACAGTTCGTTGCAGGCCTCGATGACGTCATCGCTGGAGCGGTAGTTCGTCGATAGCCTTCTCCCGTTCTTTTTGTCGATTTCGTCAATGGCGCGACGGTAGACGCCGACATCGGCCCCCTGGACCGAGAAAATGGACTGTTTCGGGTCGCCCACAACAACGATGTTGTTTTCGCGGGAGTCAAGGAAGATGGTCTTGAAAATGTCCCACTGCAGCTGATTCGTGTCCTGGAATTCGTCGATGATGGCGTAGCGGTAGGTTTCCCGCAATTTCTGTACCAGGTTGTCGTTCCTGTTCATGATGGTGTCGTGGACATCGATAATCATGTCGCTGAAGGACTGGCGCTTGCCCTGCCGCTTTTCCCTTTGCCAGAGTTCTACGAGTTCATCGACATGTTCGAAAATGAATTTCTGGAATGGCTTGATGGCGACCTTTTGCAGGTCCTCGTCCTTGAGGTCGAAGAAGAAATTTACCGCATGGATCAGTTCGTCGCTATCCCAGGGGTCCTCACGCCACTTTTTCGTGAATGTCCTCGGAAACAGTTTTTCGGTGCCGTCGTATGCCTCGATGGCATCGATCAGGGTCGAAATTTTACGATAATTCGTCTTGGACTTGAGGACTTCTTCGCAAACCTTGTCCTTGTTCTCGAGCAGGACATTCCATGCGTCGCGGGCGCCGGGGACCCATTGCAGGATTTTTTCGAGAGTGCTGAAATCTGGCAAGAAGGGCTGTGTCCCGTGATCTTGCAGCATGTACTTGGCAGCATTCACGAAATTCTTGACAAAGGTGTCCATACTGAAACCCGAAGAATTCAGCACGTCCATAAATTCGGTTTCGAAGGACCACTTGTCGCGAATGAGCCGCTGGATAAGCACTTCGATACTGTCGTCCGAAACGACATCCAGGTTGAAGGAGGAACCCGCCTCGTAGGCGAAATCGTGCAGCACCTTCTGGCAGAAGGAATGGATGGTAAAGATTGGCGCCGTATGGATATTCTGCAGCGCTTCGCGGTAGCATTCCAGGTTCTCCTCGGCAAGGCAGTCTTCCATCTTCTGGCGGATGCGGTCGCGCAGTTCGCCGGTAGCCTTGTCGGTGTAGGTGACGATTAGGATTTTGGAGAGGGGAATACCCGCATGTCCATTTTCGCCGCGCACGAGTTTTGCGACCAGCTGCTGGATGGTGTACGTCTTGCCGGTACCCGCCGAGGCGTCGATATAGAGGTTGTTCCCAAAATGAAAATCGTCGATGTCGAAAAGATTAATCTGGGTCATTGACGTCGCCTCCCATGTCTTCGTCAGGATTCCACAAGTCGGGTGTCAATTCCCGGAGGTCCTCGCATTCCTTTTTCCAGAGGTCCATGAAATACTTGTCGGTGAACCCGCAGACCTTCTTGATGTCGAACAGCTTGCTGCCGGCGAAGTATCTCCACGGAGAACGGCTCTCGTCGCTGAACGCCGCGATATAGTCGTCGTAGGATTCGATCTTGTTCTCGAACACCATGTCGATCGGGAGGACCTTGCTGTAGCGTTCCCACTTGCCGCTTGCATCCATCTGCACCGCGAACATTTTCCGGTAGATTTTTTCGAGCAGTTCCTCCGCTTCGGCGGGCGTGCGCTTGATGCGCTTGGCCCGCCATGCCGTCTTGGAATAACAGTCCGCGTAGATTTCCGGAATGGGTTCGTTTTTCCGTCCGGCATCACAAATGAGTGCAAGCGCCTGGATGTAGCCTGCCAGGAATTGGTACTGGTGGATTTCGACGCCGGCGGTATCTATCAGGTGGATGCAGCCCTCGTTTTGTGCGCACAGGGGAACTGTCCCGAGCAGGGTCCAGCCATCCATCTTGAGTTCGATAGTCTTTTTGCAGTACCGGAAATGGTTCTTGCTGTACAGGCCTTCGATCAGTTTCGCGAGGCTTCTGGTTTCGTCGAGGACGTCGCTCCAAATTCGTTCGTTGAAGGCGCCCATGGGCAGAAGACCCTTGGAAATCGCGTAGTTGCGGATATCCTTCTCGGTTGTCAGTCGGTCGTTCTCGAAAACGCCCAGCATCTGTGCGAGAAGCATGCGGCGCAGGATGGCTTCCTGCAGATTGTCGATGCTGATGGGCTCGAATTCGGTCTTTTCGGGATCTTCCTTTCCGTCCTCGATTTGCATCATCTGCTCGACGCGGAATTCGAAGGGATCCTTGAGGAATTGCTTGAACTGGTAGACGCTCGCCTGTTCGGGGAGCCTCGGGTCTTCGCTGTTTTCGGGATCGGGGACGAAGTTGACGGTCGCGCGGTCGTTGCCGAATTCCTGGTGCGCGTTCCTGTTGCGGATTTCGCGGCGGGTAAAGAGTTCCTTCCAGGGGCGGGTTTCGTCCAGCGGGATGTTTTCGTCGGGCCAGATGTTCTTGAGAATCGCGGAGTCCGTTATGCCGGCCGCCTTTGCCGCGTTCCTCAGAAATCCGCGTATGTCGTTCACGATGGACGAAGGGTAGAAATCCTCGTCCTTTTGCAAATCCTTGTTCACGTAGCTGATAAAGAATCCTTGCGACGTGCTCATGAGCTGGCAGAGGAAGGCATAGCGGTTCCTGCTGACGGTAGAATCGTCACCGGGCCAGGGGCGGCAGGACTTGCGCAGGTCGAGCGTGTTGGTGTTCCGCACACCCGGGAAATTTGCTGCGTCGGCTCCCATAAAGAAGAGGTACTTTGCAGGTACGATGCGGTTGGGCGCGAACTTCATGAAGGTGAGCCCGTTGATGAACAGGTTCCCGCAGCTGAATTCCGAACCGAGCGCGGCGTACATTAGAGTCTGCGAAATGCACTTGAACGAGATGGTCGCGCTCCCGGCGAGGTACTGGTATTCCAGGTTTTCGCGTGCGGCGGTGACGGAATGGTAGATGACGCTTTCGCCAACGAGTTCCTTGGGCGGGTTGCCCATGCAGAGCCATGAATCCAGGAACTGGTAGATGTCCGGGAGGCCTTCTGCCGGAATGCCGTCTGTGCCGGCCTGCATCCAGCATTCCAGCGAGTCGATGGCATCTACAAAACGGTAGAGGGAATTGTTGTCGGCGCTGCTGATGTCACTGTAGGGGCTAATCTCGCCCGCATCGGTCTGGATGCTGCCGTAGCTGAAGCGCGAAAGCAATAGGCGCCTAGTAGCCGTAATCCAGGACTCCTCGCGGCGCATTTCGCCGTTGTCGTCGGCGATACGGTCGCGGTAGATGTTCATGTTGGAAGCCCAGGATTCCCAGTTGGAAATTTCGTCGGGATGGATCCTGCGGACATTCTGTACCACGGGATTGCGTACGAGGGCGAAGAAGTCGGGCCTCGAAAGCGTCCCCTTTTCGCGGATGGAGAAAAGGATGCCGAGCGCGTTTGCCGTGAGCGAGTCGCGGGCGGCGGAATCCACGATGTTGAACGGGACATGGAATCCTTCCCGCGTCTGGTCGAAGACCTGGAAGATGGCGGTGCGGTAGTCGTCGATGTTCGGGGATACCACGAGGATGTCGGCGATGGTCGCCTTCGGGTTCCCCTGCGCATCCTTCTCCGAAAGCAGCTTGCAGATGTGGGAATGCAGGGCCTCCACTTCGCGGATTTTCGACGGGGCCGTTGTTACGCAGAAGGAATCGTCTTTTTCAAAGGGGACCTTGTCGAGGACGCCCGCATCTTTGCAGAAAACGTTCTTGCGGTTTGCGACCATCCATTGCACCTGATGCAAAAGCGTGTCGCAAGGAATTTCCTTTTTCCGGTCGGCAATGGATTCCTCGTCAAAAACGAAATTGTAATCCGTCGCGACGCTCCAGAGCTTGATGTTATCGCGGCCCGCCTTGCCCCAGTAGCGTAGAAGTTCGTTTTCGTCTTCGTCGATGGATTCGCTTTCGTCGTCGGGGCTGGTTGAAAGTTTCGGAAGCGCAAGCCGCATGCTTTCAACAGATTTTCTTGCGCCGCTGCAATCTTCCCAGAATGCCATGCACGGGTTCTGAATGAAGGCATAGACTTCGTGCCGGTTTGCAAATTCCTGCAGAATGACGCGGTAGAACTGGCCCATTCCCGAAAGCCCGAAGATGAATACCGGGAGGTGGCTCTCGTAATGGAAATCGGCCTTGCCGACTTTGTACAGGTAAGGAAGCGTGAGGTAGGTGACATTGCCGCCTTCGCGGTTCTTTTCGCTGGCTTTCTCAAATACTTGTGTAAGTAGCGACTTGCCGTTGTCTCCGGCATGGAACAGCGCCGAATAGAGCTTGCATTGCCATGCTTCGTTGGCGTCGGGCGTGCCGTCTCGCGTGATAAAGAAATCGTGCAGCTCTCCTTCTTTCCAGCAGTCGAGAATTCCCTTGGCGCCGTCGCCTGTTTCCGAATCGGAAATGAATCCGCTGGGGCGGCTGGTTTCGTATTCCAGAAAAAGCCCCGCCATGACATTTGCGAAGTCGAAAATCCTGTTCTCGTCGACAACGCCGTCGTCTTCGAGGTAGGCCTTGACGCTTTCGCCCAGGAGTTCGTAATTGGATTTTCCGTCCGTTTTTTGTTGCAGGTACGAGATGATGACATTCGCGAGCATGTCGGAATTCAGCTTTTTCCGCGACTTGTCCTTGCCGGCGAGAATATCGAAAAGGAACCTATCAATGGTAGTCTTGTTGAGGTTCGCGAGAACGCCCTTTTTCTGTACCCAGCGCAGGCGGAACCACTGTTCTAGCTTGGGGTCCGGAAAAATGACGACGGGCGCCTCGAACGGATTCTTCCAATATCTGGAAATCTCGTCGATCATCTGGTCGGCGAGATTTTCGAGATTCAGCGCGAATTTCAGGTGCAGCATAACCGCAATCTAAAAAATATCCGCTAGAATTTCAGCCGCACGACGATGGCGTTCTCGAAATAGTCGGGGTTGCCGCCGATGCGCCAGAGCGAGGATTCGTAGCTGAACAGGTTCGGCCTTGCCTTGCGGAGAATTGCTGCTCCGGTCGCGCGCAGGTAGCCCGCCTTGCTCTTGCCGCGGATGCCCTTCAGTATCGATTCCAGGTCGTCGATAAAGATGCTGATGGCGTTGTGGTCGTGCGGGTTGTAGGGCTCGGCCTGCACCTTGGCCTTGAGGGATGCGAAAATCTCACTGCGCCTCTTGCCGGCCTTTTCTGGAGAATCCGCAAAATGGAATCCCGTTGCGGCATCGGTGGCGATGTCGAATTTTTCAATGCCGTCAACCCAGGGGTGGTTCGACGCGCCGACGATTCCGATGGTGAAATCGAATTTGCGCTTGGAATCCCCGCTTCCCCTGAAATAGCGGACGAACATGGCATCGGCGGATTCCTTACCGGGTTCCGGGTTCAGCGCGTCGCGTGCGGCGGCGAAGAGGATGGTGGCCGTATCGGTTTCGCCGGTGGAAATTGGCTTGTCGTTTGCGTAGACATGCTGGAAGTTGCTGTCGCCGCGAAAACTGCCGTAGACCCATGCGAAGAGCGCCTCGGGTGCAACAGGCTTCAGAACGTGCAGCAGGATGGGCGTGAAGTTGGCGAACACCATGGATCGGCGGTGCAGAAGTTCTGCCGCCAGGAGCGGGTCGTGCGTTTGCACGGCGAGCAGGAGGGCGCCCACATGCAGCAGGAAAGAATACTGGTTGGCGTCCAGGTTCTGGATGTCTGCCGGGATATACGCCGTAATTTCCGCCTGCAGGGCATCGGGCAGGTAGGTGTACCACGAGGGGGTAAAGTAGGAGCTTCCTTCGACGCATTGCATCCGTGCAAGTTCGTCTGTGGAGGGGTTCACTTCGCCTGCGTAGTCCATGATGCCGGTCTCGCTGCGGATGAATGCGTAAACGGTTGCCGCCTTGGCCGATTCGACCTTGACAAAAAAGAATTCGTTTGCCATTGTAGGCCTCCTTGTTGAAGGTTACAATGCAAATATAGATTTAATTAGTGTCAAAAAATGACAGTTCTATTTTTTTTTTGAAGAGCCGGGATTCGTCCTTTAATTTGCTGAGGTGATAACATTTACTTTATTTTCAGTTTCTTGCGCCATTTAGTTTTGGCATCCACCGCTTCGAAACGTTCCCCGGAGTCTGGGGCGTGATGGCCGACGACCTGCTGGGCGGAGTCTATGCGGGAATTCTGCTCCTGATCGGCCTCGTCGCGTTTGGCATTTTGCCATAGCTTTATATAAATTTCCATTAAGGAAATCTCGCCTAGAGGGGAAATAGGAGGAGCCATGCGTTATTTTCACCATCCGTTCAAGAATGCTATTCTTTCGGCATGTTTCGTTGTGCCGCTGCTGACATGCGCCTGCGGCGACGACGACAGTTCGTATTTCGAGCCCGAAAAGACTTCTTCCTCTTCCACCGAAGAAGACATCTTGAGCAGCGCCGATATTTCGAGCAGCGACGACAATCAGGGAAGCGACTACAAGGATTCTTCCGCCATCGGCGACAAGTACAAAACCCAAAACGGAACGACCATCACGATTGTGAAGGGAGAAGTCCTCGACAAGAAGAACGGCCGAACCTACAAGACCGTACAGTTCGGGCCCTACACCTGGATGGCCGAGAACGCGGACTACAGCAGTTCGAAAAGCATCTGCTACGACGACAAGTCGGCCAACTGCGAAAAGAACGGCAGCCTCTACCCGGACTGGCATCCGGAAGACGTGTGCCCCGACGGTTTCTCGATTCCCACCAAAGCAGACTACAAGTACATGACCGCGATGGCCGGCGACGTGACCAGCGAAGCCTTCGGGTTCGACCCGCAAATGTCTGGCTACTGCTCCAAGAAAGACGGCAAAACCACGTGTTCCGACAAAGGCAAGGCAGCGTACCTGCTCACGTCGGAATACACCTACTTCCGCATCGCCAACACGGGTTCCACGAGTTTCTCCTCCACAAAGTCAGATGACTACTACGCCATCCGCTGCATGAAGGTCACCCACATCGTGGATACCGACGAGGAACTCCCCGACTGCAGGAGCATATCCGACCCCTATGACTTCTTCGTCGCCGAAAAGAAATCGAACTTCACCTGCAATGGGAACTACTGGTCCAACGCCAAGGACAACTCCTGCCCGTACACGGACAAGGGCGAAAAGCACTACTACAAGGATACGCTGTACATCTGCGACGGGTACGACTGGGTGCTCGCCACCATGAACGACACGGATGCCGAATGCAGCAAGAAAAACCAGTGGGAAACAGCGAAACTGAACGGCACGACATACCTCTGCGACAATTCCACATGGCGCACGCCCAGCGGCGACGAAGAGAAACTCGGGTTCTGCACGCCGGGCACGCTCGGCAGGATGAACTATATGGTCCAGAAGTACGACACCACGGACTACTACTGCGATACCACAGGCTGGCGCCCCGCCACGCTCACCGACTACATCGGCGAATGCACCGACAAGAACAAGTGGGAAGAAGCGACCCACAAGAACAAGCATTACATTTGCAAGGTGAGATCCTGGTACCTCGCCACCCCCACCGATGACTCCCTCGGTTTCTGCAAGCCGAGCAAGGGCGGCACGCTCGACTCCATGATCGTAAGCGGCGAAGTCCGGCGCGTCTACTGCGATTCGAGCATCTGGAGGTTCCCGCGCATCACCGATTTCGAAGGTGAATGCGATTCCTCGAAGTTCTACAAGGTCGCTGCCCTGTTCGATACCACATACACCTGCCGCACGACAAAGAAGTGGACCGTGCTCGACAGCATCGAACAAGGAATCGGCGTTTGCAGCCCCAAGATCAAGGGTAAAATCGACTCGCTCAAGAACGACAGCATAAGCTACTACTGCGATTCTACAAAGTGGCGCACCGCGACCGTGCAGGACTACTACGGGCCCTGCGATTCAAGCAAGCTCTATACCAAAAAACCTTTCCATGGCGTTGACTATGGCTGTATGAATGCCCGCAGCTGGGAAAAGATGACTGCCCCCACCACCGAATTCGGGTTCTGCACTCCCGAACTGAAGGGGACCCTGAAGCTCGACAAGAAGGGGATACTGTACATCTGCGACTCCACCTGGCGCAAACCGACGCTCGACGAAGCGCTCGGCGAATGCGGAACGAGCAACGAAGGCACCATCAAGCACTACTCGGACAACGCTTACGCCTGCGATAACGGCCGGTGGCGCAGGGCATCGACATTGGAACTGACCGAACTCGGGCTCTGCACCAACGCCTTGCGCGACTCCATCAGGGGCCTCGATACGAATGCATACGTCTGCAGGGACACGGGCTGGGCCTGGTATGCCGGGTACCACAATATCGGCGGATGCTCCGTAGACGATCGCGGAGAGACCAAGAAATTCCTGGACAGGGATTACGTATGCAAGCGCAACGGATGGCTACTGATTGACTCCGTAGAGGCGGCCCTCGGCCTATGCCTCGAAGGAAGCTTCCCATACAACAAAGCTTACCAATACGGCGACGAATATTACCGGTGCTCCGAGGAACGATGGACTATCGCTCCCCCGGACCTAGTGCTACCGACATGCACCGAGGATAATTTCGGAGAACAAGGAACATACCGCGGCAAGGAATACTACTGCTCGGCGAACCAGACCTGGCAGGAATACGGCGACCTCGAAAAAGCTCTCGGCCTCTGCTCGCCCGAAAAACAGGAAGGACTCTACGAGTACAACGGAATCAACTACGGCTGTACCTACATGTCCGACAACGGAAAGAAAAAGTTCTTCTGGCGCGCCGAAGACAACCTCGACAAACTGCTCGGATTCTGCCACGCGAAGGAATACACCTGGAAAGGCGACGGCGACAAGGACTACCTCTGCGACAGCAGAGGCGAAACCGGCAAATGGAAAGACGTCACCAACTCGTTCCTCTGGGGAGCATACACGGGGTGCGACGACTACTATAGTTACAAGTACGGAGTGACCGTCCGACTCCAAGGCGAATACTACTACTGTAACGAAAGCGTAGACCCAAAATCGGGTGATAACTACGGCTGGTACAAGCTACAGCCCATCGACGAGGTGAGCGGCCCCTGCCACAAGGAAATCGTGGGCGAAACCATCACGTTCGAGGGCGCGGAATACACCTGCGGCAAGAACGACGAAGGTTACTACCGCTGGCTTGCTGAATAGCGGCGCGTTCCGTAGCCGTACAGAATGACTGGACAGAGCCAAAGGGCCATTTTCGCAGCGTTTTCGCAGTTTTGACCCAAAAGTACGGTCTGGCCCGACAGAGCCTTAAGCACATTTACACATTTGTGCAGTCAATTTTACTATATTTGGCTGCACATGAATTTGGGACGTTTCAAAAACTCCTGGTGGGTCAAAAAGTGGCTGGAAGCGCTGTTGCAAGGCGTCCCCGCCGAAATAGTCGACACAGCCTGGCGCTACCTGGACCGCGGTCAACTGACCTCCCTCGAGTTTACGGACAACCGGATTGTTTCAAAACTCAAGGGACCGAACGGCGGCATGCACGGGAACTACATCCTGTTCCCGCGGGTCGAAAAGTCCAAGACCGAGGTCTTCGCGAGCCTCCTTAAGCAACAGCCCACGGAACTCCGCGCCCTGCTGAACGGCTCTCTGAGCCCATCCCTCGAATTGATTCTCGCCAAGTGCGGCATCACCCTGTTCGACAGCATCGACGCTGTCAAAATGGACTGCGACTGCAAGGACCAGAACCCATGCAAGTACGTGGTGTTGGTGTTCCTCGGGATTGCAACCCAGATGACCGATAACCCCTTTGTGCTGTTCAAGATCCACGGCATGGACCTGGAATACCTAAAGGACCTCAAAATCGAGGACACCCCCGCCGAAAGTTCCGACGCCCCCGTCGAGAGTTCTATTGTGCAGGGCATAACCCTGCGCTCGGTGGATGCTGCGGGCGCGCCTGCCGAGGGCACTGCGATGGAGAGCGGTCGCATTCCGGACTTCGATTTCTCGAAATGGCGCGACTACTCACAAATCCTCCCCGCCATGCTGCCGAACTTCCCGGACTTTTGCCCGGCAGGCAACTTCCGCAAAAGCTTCGCCGACGAGATGAACTTTTGCCGCAGCTACTTCGCGAGCTTCGAGTCGTTCGAGAACTTCACCGAGCAATTCCGCCTCTACCACAACAAGACCTTCATGATGGAAGGGGAATCCCTCCGGGTGTACCACTCGGCGGGCTGGAAGTGGCGTTTTGAACAAGCTAACGAAGGGCAGGTCATCAGTTCCGGGCTCTCCACCGCCACCGCCATAGGCGCCCTCTGCGTTATTAGCCAGGGGAACTTCTTTATGCACCACGTGACGGTACGCTTTTTGTACCGCGTGCTCATGGGGGCGTTCTACCTAATCCGCACCGGAGCCATCTACCCGCAAGTCTTTTGGATAGGAGGCGACGTGGCGCAAGTGCGCTGGCTCCCTGCCGAGATGCTCCCCGACGTGCTCTCGGCGGTGGCGGAATTCGAAAAATACGCCCCACAAAAACTCGCCTTCACCACCAGGGACGAAGAAGTCATGCCGCTCGTTTCGCCGGCAGAACACGTGCTTTCGCTGTTCATTGGGCAACTGCTCCGCTTTGCGCGCAAGTTCAAGCCCATGAAACAAAAAAGCCGGCACGAGAACCTGCTCAGCTTCTTTTTTGACTGCGTCTCGGGCAAGCTCGCGAACAACGCCCATGCCATCCCCGGCAAAATACAAAAGTGGTTCTCGGTTTACAGCAGCCTCGACTACCGAACCCAGATTCTGTTCGCCTGCGCCGAGGTCGGCAACGAGGTGGCGCTCGACGTATTTGTGCTGAACGGCTCCGCCGACTCGAACACGGCCGTGCGCACACCCATCGCGAACCTTTTCAAAGAAAACGACGCCCGCCTCCTCTCGGTACTCAACATTTTGAACGGCGTCGCCGAGGTATTCAAGCCCATGGGCACCTACATCGAGAGGCGCGGAGCCTCCCCCATCATGATGAAGGGGAACGTTCTCCTGGAATTCCTGGAGAACTGCCTCGACAAGCTGCAAATACTCGGAATCCAGACCGAGATCCCCAAAAACCTGCTAAACAGGCAAAAACCCAAGCCCCGTATGCGCATCCAGGGGAGCTTCGGCTTCGGGACATTTACGACAAGCGACCTCCTGGACTTTGACTGGGAAATATCGATTGGCGACGAGACCATGGACGCCGCGGAATTCTTGAAGCTCGCCGAACAGGCCGACGGGTTGCTCAAATTCAAATCGCAGTATGTACAGGTGAGCGAAGCCGATTTGCAGGCGCTCCGCGACAGGGTCGAAGGGAAAAACGCCGATGACGCCAAGAAGAACGCCCCGGAAGATACGGGCTCCTCCGAAAACGGGGACGCCCCCCAAGAGGACCCACCGGCGATTACACAGGTCCAGCTGTTGCAGGCGTGTTTTACCGGCGAGTGCAACAACATTCCCATCGACCTCGCCACCGACACCAAGGCGCAAATCGACGCCTGGCGCGCCGAGACTGAGATTGCTCTCCCCGAAGGGTTGAACGCGACGCTCCGCCCCTACCAGGAACGTGGCTACTCGTGGATGTACAAGAACCTGGAAATCGGCTGCGGTTGCATCCTGGCCGACGACATGGGCCTCGGCAAAACGCTCCAGGTCATCACCTTCCTCCTCAAAATCAAACAAGAAGGCAAGCTCGACGAGCGCAAGGCGCTGGTGGTGATGCCCGCGGGCCTACTGTGCAACTGGCAGGTCGAAATCACGAAGTTCGCGCCCGACCTCAAGTACCTCGCCTACCACGGCGGGAGCCGCGACCTGCAAAAGTTCAATGCCGATGTTTTGCTCACCACCTACGCAACCTTCCGCCGCGACTACGAACTGCTCGAGGCGCGCCCGTGGCAAGCCATTGTGATTGACGAGGCGCAAAACATCAAGAACGCCGACAGCGAGCAGAGCAAGCTTCTTCGCAAAATGCAGGCGCCCATGAAAATCGCGATGAGCGGCACCCCCGTCGAGAACCGCCTCATGGAATTCTGGACCATCATGGACTTTTGCAACCAGGGATTCTTCCCCAGCCCCACGGAATTCCGCGAAAAATACGAGACGCCCATCCAAAAAGAGAACAACGAGCGTGTCGCCGAGACGTTCAAGAAAATTACAGCGCCATTCATGCTCAGGCGTCTCAAGACCGACAAGAGCATCATCAGCGACCTGCCCGACAAGATTATCCAGGACGAATACGCCGAACTCACCAAGGCGCAGGCGGCGCTGTACCAAAAGACGCTCGAGCACTTTATGCAGGAACTTGAGATGGAGCAGGCGCTGAGCGAGAAGGCGAACGACGCGCACGCGCTATTCAAGCGCAAGGGAATCATTTTGCAGATGATTCTCGCCCTGAAGCAGATTTGCAACCACCCCGCGACATTCCTGAAGGGAGCCGCAAGCGAGCAGCCGGAAGAAAGCGCGCAGGCCCTTTCCTCCGGCAAAATGCAGATGCTCCTCGACCTGCTCACCTCCATCCAGGAACAGGGCGAAAAGACGCTCATCTTCACGCAGTTCGCCGAGATGGGATTCCTGCTCGAAAAGACC
>JAEEGF012498066.1_pt1 | contig 24430 bp, 14 predicted proteins | sample 9134171 | NCBI WGS metagenome assembly JAEEGF01 (sample SAMN16246542, study PRJNA631951) | gut metagenome | biome: gut microbiome; feature: rumen; material: AP-attached | host: Bos | place: Iran: Karaj | collected 2018-10
AGGTAGTCAGGAAGTCATTGCCGTTGCGGCAGAACAGCACGGCCCTCAGGTCGTAGGCGCGCTCCATCGTCCAGCCTTCGCCGTAGAACTCGGTGGTGATGTTCGCGTTCTCCTTCATCAGTTCGCGCACGCCGTTGGCCTTGGCCATGAGCTCAGCGTCGGCGTAGTACGAGCAGAGGTTCGTCCAACTGTCGTCGCCGCGCTGCGACTCCTTGTACTGGAACTCAATGTGGTCGAAGTTGTGCTGATGGCGGTCGAAGCCGTTGATGGTCACAGGGATGTACCAGCCGCGCTTGCCGTCCATCTGGGCATTGGTGTTCAGCACCCACTTGTCGCCCGGTGTGGCGATGGCCAGGCCGCCTGCCTCGCGCAGGAAGTGGACGTCGAACGTGGTCAGTGCGGTGGTGTGCTCAGCGTCGGTGGGCGACATCACGCCGATGACCAGATTCTCGTAGTCGAAGCCCTGGCCGGCGCGTACCTCCATCTGCAGGGCCGTCTCCGTGCCGGGAGTGCACGTCACGGTGATGCCGGCGGTGGTCAGCGGCTGGCCGTTGATGCTCATCTTGGCGCCCTGCGGGTTCTGCTGGTCCAAAGCGAACACTTGCAGCAGCGTCAGGCCGTCGGTGGCTTCAGGCTTCTCACTGTCGTTGCCCACATAGACCGTGAACTTGGCAGCGTCGTCGATGGCCACGCCGCTCACGCTCTGCTTGTCCAGACGAATCTTCGGGTTCACAATCTTCAGTGTGCGGGCGTCGAGCACCGTGCCCGGGTCATAGACCTTCGTCACGCGCTGGTCCTCCCACGGGTTCTGCGTGGCGCCGCCACGGGTGCGGAAGATGAAGCCGCGCGGGCCGTTGATCTTCGCGGCCGCGACTGACTTGTTCACTTGGTCCTTCACCGTTTCATACATACTGTAGAAGTTGTCGTTGGTGAAGACGTCATAGACAGGTACCTCATCCGTCTTGTCGTCGCCCTTGTAATAGGCGCGATAGACGTCCACGTTCAGGTGGCTCGCCGGGTCGCAGGCAATGGTGAACGACTCGGTGCGGTTGTAGGAGCGAGCCTCCGAGTCGGCACCTACCGTCGTGTAGGAAGCCATGGGGAACAGCGTCCACTGGAGCAACTTGCCTGAGAACTGAACCCGCGAGTTCATACCGTTATCAATACTAATCTTATCCGCGGTCGGGCTGCTCCATGCCTTCATTTCGAGCAACGAGAAGGCTATCGCGCTGGCAAGCGTACCAGCGATGGAGGCTGCCGAGGTGAAATTGCTGCCAGTCGTGCCCATACCGAAGTAGTCAACCTCGGTACCGATGGGGAAGAAGTTCGACCACGACGACGAGTAACTGGCGTCGAAGGTCTCGCTGTAGTTCACTCCTGCAGCGCCGGCAATGTCGAAGTTGTTCAACTTGTCGTGGACATGCAGTTTCTCGTTCTCGTTCTGGGCTATCATGTCGGCCCAGGCCTTGATAACCTGGTACTTCTCCTCCACCTCGTCGCTGTAGTCCTGCTCTGAGGCGTTAGCAGGCAGCACCACCAGGTAGTTGACGCCCTCGTCGGCCTTGTCTTTGGTGATGTTGTAGGGATGGCCGTCCACCTTGCCGTCAACCTTCTTGTTGACCACGGCGAACATCGGGTCGGTAGGCATGCGCAGCGACAGATAGACAGCCTTCTTCGTGCGGTTGGCTATAGCCTGCGCCTCCTCCTTCGTGCCAAGATACATCAGGTCAACAATCTCCTTCGCCTTGGCGGGGATAATCTGCGTCAGCAGTTGCTTCTGCGAATAGACGAAGTTCGACTGAATCGTCGGACCGTAGCCCAGTGCTATGTCGCGAATCAGGTAGATGGGCTTGTCATTGGCATCCGAACCGGTGGCTATCACCGACACCGAGCCGTAATCGACATTCTGGCCCACTTCCGATTCCACCTTCGCGCCTTCGTTCAGCAACTCGATGGTGGTCTTGCCCAGTCGGGCAGCCAAGCGCGTCATCTGTTCTTCGGTCACGGCACGGATGGTGCTCATGGGCGTCACTCTCACGTTCTGCACCGAGCCGATATAGAGGTCGGCGTCGGCACCCACCATCGACGGGTCGCCGCTGGTGCTGATGTTGTTGCCCACGACCATCGTGTGCGAGAAGGCTTTGCTGCCGCTGCCGTTGTACACGAACATGTCGATATTGGTATCGACAGCGTCGGATACTTGGATAGGACCGATGGCAGCACCATTGGAAGCACCAGTTAACAGGCCTTCTGAAGTATTCATCGTATGCACGGAGGCCGTCACGGTCTCCAGTTTCTCACCGTACTTGAGGGTAAGGACGGGTCCGGCCGTAATCGACGCGTTCATCATGTACGTAAAGTTGATGGTAGCGCCCTTGGCCAGCGTGTTGGTGCTGTAGGCTCCTGGCGGGTCGCGCAGGATGTCGTAGAGAATGGGCACACCCTCGGTCATGATGTCCTGTCCGGCACCCGCGGGAATCATGTTCAGCACGTAGCCTTGCAGCGGCTCGGCCTGGATAAAGGTGCCGTCACGCTGCACGGTGAAGGTCACCGTGCGCAGGCAGTTGCTCATGTTCGACGTCTGGTCGGCCTTCAGGGTGAAGACGCACTGACCCAGGCTGTCCAACTCCTGCGGCTCCTTGATGGTGTTCAGGTCGTCCATCGACAGCGCCCTCATGCCGTTCTGCATGTAGGCCATGCCACCCTTCAGGGGCACCATATCGACGCGGCCCAGCGGGTCGTTGTTGTACAGATAGCGCTCAGCCACCTGCAACTGGATGTTGTACTTGCGCCCAATGCTGAACACGGGGTGGCCCAGCGTATAGACGGCCACGAGCGAGTCCTTGCGGTTGGCGGGCCAGTTGGGCTTGCGCACGCTATATACCAGCGGCACCTGCACCGTCTCGCCCGTCAGTTCGCTGGAGGCATAGGTCTTGTCGCCTAAGTAGTCGAAGTTGTCGTAGCCTATCTGCTTGTAGGTCACCTCCACGGGGCTGTGGTAGATGCGGTTATAGACGGCGTGATACTTGGCCGTGGGGTTCTCCACGCGCTGCTCGTCAGCGTCGTAGTAGATGCCGTCGTAGTTCACCTTCACCGTGTCGAGCGCGTTGGTCAGGTCGATGACCTCGCTCACCTGTCCCTCCTGGAACAGCGTGGGATAGCCTGAGCAATAGACCTGCTGCACCTTCCAGCGCACGGGCGGCAACTTCAGCGTATATTCGCCGGTCGCAGCGTCGGGCTGCACCACCATGCGCTTGCGCTCCGTAGTTACCTGAGTGTAGTGCTTGTCGCCCTTCACCGGATGGCTCACCACCTCCTCGCGCTTGGTGCGGTTGGGGTGCTGGTTGTCATAGACCAGCCACGACGTGTTGTCGCCCTCCAGTGTGAGCACCATGGTCAGCGAGTCGCCCAGGTTGTTCTGCGACAGGTTGTTCATCAGCGGCTTCAGGCCCTGGTCGTCGCCACCGACGATGCGGCCCGTCAGCGTCACCTTCGTGTCGTCGTAGAAGTAGATGCCAGCCACGTCGGCGGTCAGGTTCTGCTTCTGGCTGTTCTTATACCAGCCGTCGTTCGTAAACACGTGCTTGTCCATCACGGCCTGGATGGTGTGCTGGCCGTTGAGCACGCGGAACGAGAAGGAGCCGTCGTAGTCGGTCTCCACATACTTGCCCTGTGCGTTGTGGATGCGGTTGCCATCTACCAGGAAGTTCACGCCCTTCACGGGGATGCTCGTGCCCTCGTACATCACGTAGCCCGAGAAGCGGCGGCCGTTCTCGATGGTGAACTCGCGCAGCACGCGGTTGTTGCTCGTGGCGTCGAAGGTAACGGCCACGGGATCAATGTTGACACCACTCTTGGCGGCGGGGCCTACACTATAGGTGACGTCCGTACCGCCCCGGTACGACAGTTCAACCACCTCGAAGTAGCCGCTCTCATCGGTCTCTGCGGTGGCCACCGTATTATCATTATAGGTTACAATCACGTTGATGGCGGGTGCGCCTGTGCCGTCGTTGAAGCGCACGTAGCCCTCCACGCGGCCGGTGTGCTTACACTCGCCCACCACCACGTTGGTCTCGGTGACGGTGCGGCCCTCGCAGTCGTTCACTGCCTCTACCTTATATTCGTAGGTGAGCAGCGGCGACACGCTCGTGTCCTCGTAGCTCATGTCGGTCAGGCCCGTGGCCACTTCCTGCCACGCGTCCTCACCCTGGCCCTGCACGCGGCGCAGCACGCGGAAGTAGTCGATGGGCTTGTTGTCGGTGCTCCACGACAGCAGCACACTACTCTGGCGCGTCTGCGTCAGCAGCGTCTTGTCTATCGTACCGTTGTTCTTGTGGTAGAACATGCCCTTCAGCTTCGGGTCGTTGACGGTGGTGTACTCATAGTAGGCCTCCGTGGTCGTGGCGGGCATGAGTTTGTCGCCCTCCTTCGTCCAGCCGTTGCCGTAGTACTGAGCCAGTTCTTCCTCACTGACACCTGCCGTGCCAAGGGCCATCACTGGCAGCACTTTGCCGTCCTCCACATACCAGCCATTGCCCAGCTTAGAGGCCAGGTCGTTGGCCGACAGCGAGCCGACGTTGTACCACAGGTCGCGGCGGGTCATCTTGGGCAGGGCATCATCGCCTTCTGCATACCATCCATCGCCCAGTTCCTTGACAACATAGGAAATATTGTTATGCCTGATGCCATCGTAATTGACTTCGTTCCAGCTTACGCCTTTGTAGGTATAGTTATTTTTGCTGTTGCCGGTATTACCCCATGCATCGCCATTCCCCTTATAGCAGAATCCAGCGTGATCCACGTAGTAATAATTTCCGTCTTCCAAGCAATTGGTTACGTAGTTATCTGCACCGCCTGCCCAGCCGATGAATGCTCCGACGTAGGATGTACCATCGTTTTTTCCATCGTTCTTGGCACTGACGGAACCGTCGAACAGACAGTTGTTGATGGTGTGCTGTGTATCGTGTGCATGACCGATGAAACCGCCGGCATGTGTGGTGTTACAATGAATACCGACCGATACCCAACAACTCTGGATATTGCCTCTAAAACTGCTGCCCACGAGTCCGGCTACATGCTGGTCGCCGCCCATGCTGCCCGTGACGTGCAGGTTCTTGATGGTGTAGTCTTCGGCAGAAAGAAACGTGCCGTCAGTACCGTTGAGGTTCAGCGTATAGCGGTTTCCATCGAACGTACCCTTGAAGTTCACAGCAGAATGATCTATTGAGAAGTTGGCATTCAGAATGGCATTCACGCTCTTGGAGCCACGGTTGCTCAGTGCCGTCCGGAATGCCTCCCAGTCATTGGCATCGTTGATGATGCGGCAGAATTCCTCGGTGGCATAGCAGTTGGCGATTGAAACCGTGCCTTTTTCGTCCTGTCGTGCCCATGTCTCACTGAGTTCGGGGTCGGTTTTGACACTGGCGGGCATGAAGAGACAGTCAATGATGGTTGCACTGCTCTTTTCGTCAACCCAAGCGATGAAACCACCGTTTCCTATGCTTTTATCGCCCTCAAAGCTGCCGTCGAACTTACTGTTACGTATCGTGACCTTGGAGTTGGATACGCGTCCAACTAAACCGCCAGCGAGAGTGCTTTCGCCAGTTATGGTGCTATTGAGGGTGACCGACGAGCGGCAGTTCTCAATGGTTGTCGTACCGTTAATGACTTGTGCAATGATACCGGCAGGATACTTCTGGCCGGACTTGATGGTACCGGCCACGTGCAAGTTCTTGATGGTGGCGTTGCTTGCATGGCGGAAGGGAGCAATAAACCGCTCGTTCTCCGTCCAGTCCTTGTTGAACGTCAGCGTGTGGCCGTTACCGTCGAAGGTGCCGCGAAAAACAGCCCCCTCGGTTACACCCACGTGCTCACTCGTCGTGATGTCAGCAGTAAGAATAGCATTTACGTCGTACTGGTTCACGGCTTCATTCACCATCACAGCAAACTTATGCCAGTCGGCGGCATTACCGATCATGACCGTCGCTGTGAATTCACGGGTGGCATGGCTGTTGGTGAGCGTATAAGTGACGTTCAGGGAGTCTAATACTGCCCACGTATCGCACTTGTTGGCTTTGGTAGAGAGATGGTCGGGAGCGAAGAGGCTGTAGTCGATAGACAGCGTGCTGCCTCGGGCCACCCAGCCCACGAAGCCGCCGTTCTCCGAGCTGTTGTCACCCTCGAAGGCACCGTCGAACTTACTGTTCTTGATGACGACAGTGGCTCCGCTCTGGCGGCTTATGAAGCCACCGTTTTCGGTAGCGCCACTGTAGGAAGAGTTGATGACGACCGACGAGCGGCAGTTCTCGATGGCGACTGAGCTACCTTCGAGGACATTGGCAATGAGACCGGCTGCATTCATATTGCTGGTCGTGATAGTACCAGCCGTATGCAGGTTCTTGATGGTGGCATTGCCTACATAGCGGAAGGGAGCGACAAAACGATTATTATAGAGATTATTTTCGCTACCATTGTAATCGACAGTGATTGTATGGCCGTTGCCGTCGAACACACCCCGGTAGGGATGACTATCGTCACCGCAACTATTTGGGGTGCTGATGTCGGCATAGAGGCGGGCGTTCACGTCGTACTTACCTTCGGCATTTTGTACCTTCTGGTTAAACGCTATCCAGCCGAGTTCGTCGCGGATGGGGTAGTAGAATTCTGTGACATCGGCCAACTGGTTGATGGGCGATGTGTCGCGGTCCACATACATCTCTATATCGTAGTTCACGCACGAGTGCGTGAGGTTGACAATCTTGTAGCGCTGTGCGCGCTCGTCGTCGGTCAGGGTATAGGCGAGGCTATCGACAATGTCGCCCTCGCGGTTCTTCATCGTGACGCGTAGCATCATCTTGGCGCGGTCGTCCCAAACTGCGCCATGCTCGTCGGCATACTGCCAGGAGACACGCGCGGTGTAGGACAGCGAGTCTTCCCACTGTGCCGAGTAGTCCTTGATGCGCAGCAGGTGCAGGTTGTCCATCACGCACGAGGCCGTGGTGGCGCAGCAGTTGTCGGCGCCCCAGCCCCAGTTCTGGGTGATGGCGCGGCGCACGCGGTAGGTCAAGTGGTCCAAGGTGCCACCGCCCGTCAGCATGCTCGTCTGGATGGCCTCCAAGAGCGTGCTATCCACGTAGGTGTACAGCGTCTTCTTGTCGTTGTAGGCATAGAACACCGAGCTGCTGATGGTGCGGAAGTCTTCCTCCTTGCCCGTCAGCGAGCGCTGAATCTCGAAGAAGTCGGTGGGCGTCAGGTCCTCATCGTCGGGATAAGGCACGTTCCACGTCAGTTCCACCTTCGGCGTGCGCTCGTCTAAGGGGCGCGCCGTCAAGCCCACGGGTCCGTGGATGAAGGGCACGTTCTGCGGCGACGACCCCACGCCCTCTATCAGGTAGGAGCCCTTGTCGCCCTGCTCCTTGTAGTCGCAGACCACGCGCAGGTTCTTGTGCGGCACGTTGGCATCGAGCACGATGATGCCGCTGTTCATGTTCTCGATGTCCTCCTTGAAGTACTTGTCCGCAGCATCGCGGTACTCGTAGTACGCCTTGGTGATGCTGTCGGAGAGCAGGAACCACGGCAGCTGCAGCTTGCCCGGCGTGTTCGGGTCCATCATCGGACTCGACACGAACGGCGTCAGCTTGGCGCTGGCCTCCGGCATGTTGATGGTCACGGTCTTCAGACCTGTCACCCTCGTACTCTCCCAGGCGTTAATGTTGCCATTGCGCGTCACGACCCAGGAGAAGGTCAGCTTCTTGCCTAAAAGGTTGTAGGGCACCACCCACTCCGCCTCGAACGTGTAGGAGTAGCCGTCGTTGTTGCGCTTCACGTTCGCTCTGTTGTAGTTGCCCTTCGTCAGTCGGAAGGTGCTGTTGGTGTTACCCGGCGTGATGTCGAAGAAGCCGTCGGCATGCGCACTGAAGCGTGTTTTCACCTCCGTGGCGTCGCCGTCGATGCCTTCGATGCCCGTCTCCACCGCATACCACATGAAGATTGACTTAGGCGCAGCGCCGTCCACGGAGACCTGCAGTTGACCGTTTTGAACCCACTGGTCCGCGTTCTTCTGGTCGTAGACCGGCGCCGTGAAGTACACGATGTTCGAACCACCCAGCGACACCGAGTAGTTGTCGGGCTCGTGTATGAACTGCTCTGCCGCCGCCGTCTGTGGCAGCAGCCACGCGAAGAGCGCCGCCAGTAGTAGCCACGGTCGCCCTCGCCTTGTTTTTGATAGATTGTTGTACATAATATTAATAAATAAGGTTAATATAAAATTACTTATTCACTTTCACTACACCATTATTAATATACACGCCTGCGCGTGAGGGCTGCGAGAGGCGGCGAGCACCCAATTCAGAATCTTTTGCATATTACACATTGTTATATATTATATTGCTATTACTGTCTTCCTCCTCCACAATCTCGCCCTGCGTGGTCATGGCCTGCAGCGTCTCCGTGCGCCAGACGACGAAGGCGATGATGCCTACGGAGAGCCACTGCGACAGGTACTCGCGGAAGAGCGAGCCGCCGTTGGTCATGTACACCGCATAAACCGCCATGATGACCGCCAGCACCACCAGGCTCTGCCACACCTCCTTGTGCTCCAGGTCGGCAAAGTTCCAGAGCAACCACCGCTTGTAGCGCCGCAGCGCCAGCACGTAGCACGCCGCGAACACGGCGATGAGCGCCATCTGGTACATCACCATCGGCCCCGGCCTGCCGCCCTCGCCCGAGAGCAGCCCCGCGTCGCCACGCCAGACGGCCACGACGGCCAGCACCGCCACGGGCAAGTGAGCCACGAGCCACGGCCACACCTTGCGCCGCCGGTCCTGCAGCAGCCGCAGCAGCCACGCCATCATCAGCGGCACCAGCGTCAGCAGGTCGAGCGAGATGCACGCCATGTCGCGCACAGCCTTCTGCCCGGCCGCATCGCCGTCGCCCGGTACCGCCCCGAGCATCCAGGCCCATGCCTCCACGGGCACGGCCCACCACACGTGGCTACCAACTACAGCCGCCATGAACGCTGCCGCCCACCGGCGCAGCAACCTCGGCGGAGTCGTCACCTCGCGCGTAAACACGTTGCCCCGCGTCGCCAGCAGGTACCCCCCGGCCAGCGTTGCCATCATCGCCACCGTCACGTAGAGCGCGACGAAGGGCATGTTGTTAATTCCCTGATGTTCGTACATTAGCTATTTCTTGTTTGTTCTTTAATTCACACAGAGGGGGACATCTGCCCCCTCGTTTTCAGCCACAAAATTACTCAAAATCCCTCGCACGCGCAAGGCCGAACCACCCCCGCGCGAAAGTTTTGTAAATACTACCACATTATTTGTAAATTTTACCACCCGAATGTAAATTTTACCACTCGATTGTAAATTTTACCACTCCATTTTTGCCGAAAAACCGCCATTCCTTCGGCAAAATCACGCCGCCGTCACGCCACAAAAAAGCCGCCGAGCCCATCCTCATCGGATGTCTCGGCGGCGGTATGTGTCAGCGGTATGTGTCAGCGGTATGTGTCGGTTGTAAAATCGTTGGCGGTTACCTGATGGAAGGACGCTTTAGCAGAATCATGTCGCGGAACATGAGGCGAGTCTCTAATGGGCCGTCCTTCTCGGTGTCCCAGTTGCGGTACTGCATCTCCTGTTCGAGTGTCATTTGTGTGCCATTTTGCGTTGAAATTCGAGGGAACGCTCCATGATTCCATTGAACCAGTCCTCCTTCTCCTGACTCCACTCTGAACCCGCCAGATGCTTGGCGTTGTACTCGCACTGCTCGATGAAGCGCTCTGCCACCTCACCCGTCAGCACTGGGATGTTTGTTACCGGTATTGCCATAATTCTTTTCCTTTATATTTGATTTCTGCGTGCAAATATACACATTATTTTTTATATTCAGTCTGTTTTTTGGAGAAAATCTTGCCGCTCAGCCTCTGGTTGCTTGCCTGAGCAAGAAACATCACCAATTTTTACCCCCCCATTCACTCATCCACTCCGTCACGCTCTGCCCCATGCGCTCCCTGAAGGCCACGCTGAAGGTCTTGTAGTTGCGGTAGCCGCTCTCGCTGGCCAGCTGCTGGGCGGTGACGGTACACCGGGCGGCGACGGCATCGCGGTAGAGACTGACGAAATGCCGGATGCGCAGGTCGTTGACGTAGGTGTTATAGGAAATCTTCTTGCTCGAAAAATACAGGCCGAGGTAGGTGCGGTTGGTGCCAATGGCCTGCGCCAGTTGGGCAAGCGTCAGGCCGTGGTGCAGGTAGAGCCGCGCGTCCTCGCAGCGCTGCTGCAGCAGGGCACCGATCTGCTCGAAGGTGGCGTCGGTCATTGTGTCGGACGATGGACTGTCGCCGTCGTTCGGCTGACGGTTATCGTCGGGCCGACTGTTGTCATCGGACAGGCTATTGTCTTGTATTCCTGTATTGACCTGCGGTCGAGCCTGCTCACGCTCGGGATAGCTCAAGCAAGCTTGGCTCTCCTCTCGCTCAATCGCAGTCTTCCCGTCTTCTTGTATTCCTATAATCTCGATGGGCAGCGGCTGCGTGATGCTCAGGTCGCTCAGCGTCTCGACTCGCCACAGCAGATGGCCTACGAGCACGATGCAGCACACCTGGATGACGTATTCGTAGAACATGCCGCCGTCGTAGCCCACCACGTAATAGCCGAACATGAGTACGATGACGGCCAGCACCACGAACGTCTGCCACACCTCCTTGTGCTCCAGGTCGGCATAGTTGTCGCGCAGCCACCGCCCGTACTGCCTCACGGCGCGCACCATATAGACCACGACGCCGACGGCCACCAGCAGCAGATAGCCATACGCCACCGGCATATAGGCTTCGCTGCGGTTGACGATGCCCGCTACCGTCAACACCACGAGCGGTGCAGTCATCACACCGACCGGCCACAATGGTCGTCGCCGGTCCTGCAGCATACAGAGCAACAGGACGGTGACCAGAGGGATAACCGTCACGCAGTCGAGCAGTCCACCCACGAGCATGCACACTGTGAAATCTTCATCCGTAAGCACGGCGGCTGGCAGGTACCACAAATGCCCAATGGCCAGGACGGCGAAGAACGCTGCCGTCCACCGTCTGAGCCGCACGGGCGACGTCACCTCAGGCGCAATGGCGTTGGCCCGCCGCAGCAACAGGTAGAGGCAAGCCCCCGCCGCCGTCGCCGTTCCCACGCCGTAGAGTATGAACAATAATATTATATCGAGAGAAATCTGTCCGAACATTCGCGTATCTGAATCAATATTGTTACAAAAACGCTGCGAAGGTACGGAAAATTTTCCACTCTTATCACATTCCTTATGTATTTTTCCAATTATTTAAGAATCCAGTGAAACGCTCAAAATGTCAGGAAAGTACTCTATGTTCATTGCCTTTGAGTACCTTTTCAACATCAGATTCTCGATAGAAAATGTTACCCTTCATTCGAATATAGGTAACCGTACCCTCTTCGTCGTAAGTGACAATCACCACGCTCTCCAACGAAAGAAAAGCATCTAACTATTAATGCCTTCGTCTCACGTTCGAAAGTTTCTTGTATGCCCTCACCATAGATGGAATAAGAGGTTTGTAATCCATATGGATTATCTGAAAACTTGTCATCGGTTTTCTTGCGGGTATTAACCTAATCTAACTGAATGAAATCTCATTGAAATACAGATATGCGCAGAGCTGGAGCGGACATTGAATTATTAATCGCCATAGAATCCCAGACGCTAAGAGTAAACGAGGTACAACTGCGGTACGAGCCCCCTGGTTTTAGTCGATTTTCGAGCAATCGACAAAGCCTAAAAACACTTAAACATGAATTATTCATAAATTTTTTATTTACGAATCATTTGCGTGACATTTACGTAAATTCGCGTTGCGTCGCAGACAGGAAGAACTTTTCTTTTTAAACACGAATTGTCACGAATGACCATGCGCTCAGCTCTTCCGCTTACTACCGAAAGGCTACGGGTAGGCGCGCTAGCGGGAATGGGGACGCAAGAATTATCCATAAATTAAGGCAATGATATAGCAGTTGGCCTATTCATGCGCAGCCATCCCCTCCCTTCAACTACTCTTTATACACATCTCAGCAATGGAAACGCAGGAAAAGTCCCGAAGGGACGACAGAGTACAGGCAGGGGCAACGCCCCTGTTAACAGTTGGCCACCAACAAATGAAGCCCCGAAGGGGCGACAGAAGACGATGGTGAGCACCAGTCGTCTTCCGTCGTGCCTTTGGGACTTTTGCTGCGCATAAAATAGTGCTAATAATATTTGGAACATATTTTGAAAAAGTGTAACTTTGCATCGTTTAAAAGCTAATACAAGAATCATGGCACGCGAAGAAAGAAACATATTAGGCTTTGTGGTGGCACTTGTCAGTGAATTTGCCAACCATTACAGCATACGTCCGCGGCAGGCGTATGCTTATTTAAAACGCTATAAAGGAATGGAGCATCTTCACAACCACTATGGCGTGCTGCATACACTGTCGTTTCCCGATGCGGTCGAGGCTCTTGCCCAGGTCTGCGCAAACAATGGAGGAGAACTGAAATGATAAAACTCTTTCACGGCTCTAATATGAAAGTAGAGGTGCCCGACCTTGCACACTCAAAGCCCTTCAAAGACTTTGGCAGGGGTTTCTACTTGTCTGCCGACAAACAACGAGCATTACAGAAATTGAAGAAACTATGAAACAAAGATTGACTAAAGAGCAAATACAACTGCTGAAAGACGATTTATGCGTTGAATTGGCGGGCTATCTTGTGGACGACTTCCATTATACGCCAGAAGAAGCCATTGATGTGCTTTATACATCTGAAACATTTGACCGGTTACAGGATGATGATACTGGCCTATACTACCAAAGTGCCGGTTACGTCTATTCTTTCTTGCAGAATGAATTGACAAAAGCTAGAGTAGCATAAACCAGCGGTTCCGAGATAGACAACATATATGACTGTGCGCGTGAGAGGCATCATGTCAACATGAGCAAACTTACGCATTCCTTCCCTTCCGCTCAGCTCTGCCGCTTACTACCGAAAGGCTACGTGTAGGCGCGCTAGCGGGAATGGGGACGCAAGAATTATCCATAAATTAAGGCAATGATATAGCAGTTGGCCTATTCATGCGCAGCCATCCCCTCTTGAACCCTGCCCTTACGGGGAGGGGATGGCTGCGCATAAATCCTTTCTGCAAAGGGTCAACTGCTAAATCATTGCCTAAATTAATCCGCCATCAGATGATGAAGAATGATGCCTACGGCATCGAGCGATGTCACCCTCTCGATGATCCCACGTTACTGTGCATCCTCAGCTATTGAGCAGCGACGGTTGCACTTCTTTGCGGATCATCATTATTCATAAATTATTATTTGTCATTCGTGGAGACAAACTGATATTTGGTAAGCTCAACTACTGGTCTATCTGCAAGAAGTTGAAGAAAGTCATTGCAGCCAGCATTGAGGTCACTTTCTGCTATCTTGGGATACTTTCAAAACACAGCAAAACGAACAGCATTTACAGTTCAAACTACAAGAATATGTTACATTTTTATAGTTTGAACCATAAAAATCCCCAAAAGTTTTGCAGTTCGAAATGTAAATTGTATCTTTGCACCATCATTATTAATAAGATGTAATTATGGAACTTGTAGAACTGCAACCCCTGTTTGACAACTATCACCGCAAGATAGCCAAGACAGACCTTCGCTTCAAGCGTTACCTCTATTCCCAAATAAATTGGAATGCCCGTCTCATTGGCATCAAAGGATCTCGTGGCGTAGGCAAGACCACCATGCTCCTTCAGCATATCCTTGAGAATTACGAGGATATAGACAAGACGCTTTATGCTTCGCTTGACGACCTCTGGTTCTCGTCCCATACGCTGATGGACTTGATTGACTGGGCCTATCAGCATGGCATTATGCGACTCTATCTCGATGAGGTGCATCGCTATGACCTATGGTCGGCTAACCTCAAGAACATTTACGACAACTATCCTGACATGAGCATTGTCTATACCGGCAGTTCGCTTCTCATCATGGATAATGCAAAAGTAGACCTGTCGCGACGACAGACCATCTATACCCTTTATGGCATGTCGTTCCGCGAGTTCCTTGCATACGAAGACGCGCTCCACATAGACGCCATCGGGATTGAAAGCATTCTGAGAGAGCATGTTAAGTACGCCATGCAGATAACCAAGGATGTCAGAATCGCTCCCCTCTTTGAGTCCTATCTCGGTCACGGCTACTATCCTTTTTATCGAGAATCCATAGAAGATTTCCCCATTCGGTTACGTGAGACTGTCTCAGTTGTGATAGAGACCGACCTGCCCGCTGCCGAGAATGTGTCGTTCGAAACTATCCAGAAAGTAAAACGCCTCCTGATGCTCATCAGCGAAAGGGTTCCCTTTGAGCCCAATATGTCAGAACTCTGGAAGCAATTGGCTACAAACAATGAGTTGGGCCTGCGTATGCTCTATGCCCTCGACAAGGCTCAGATACTGGGCCTGCTTACCTCAAAGCCCAAGAACTATAAGTATCTTTCCAAGCCTGATAAGATTTTCTTGGGCAATCCAAATCTGATGCACGCCTTATGTCCCCGTGTTGATAAGGGCAACGAGCGCGAGACGTTCTTCTACAGTATGCTTCATGTTGGCAATGAAACAAAATACCCCAAGCAGGGCGACTTCTACGTCAACGACAACTACCTGTTTGAGATAGGCGGCAGGCGAAAGTCTTTCGAGCAAATCAAGGATGTGCCTGACAGTTTCCTCGCCGTTGATGATACCGAGGTAGGCCATGGCAATCGCATACCCCTTTGGCTCTTCGGATTCTTGTATTGATTGAAATACCGTCATCATTCATTTGTTTTTCATAAACAAACAGGCAGAGCCGAGCACGTGGATATTCGTGTAGTTTCGCAGACAAGTCCCGAAGGGGCGGCAGAAGACGATGGTGCTCACCATCGTCTTCTGCCGCCCCTTCGGGGCTATTCAACTGCAAATAGGTCGGCGCAGCAAAAGTCCCGAAGGGACGACGGATTACAGGCAGGGGCATCGCCCCTGTATCATGGCACCCCCACCACACAAAAGTCCCGAAGGGACGACAGAACCTGCGCATCGGTTCTGTCGTCCCTTCAGGGCTTGTTGCTGTGCTGCGCTATACAGGGGCGTTGCCCCTGCCTGTACTCCGTCGCCCCTTCGGGGCTGTAAAGCGGTTGGGACATCTCTGACAAACCACCCCTGACCCCTCCTTTGGAAAAGGAGGGGAAGGGCTGCGCATTGATTTGCGCGGCGGGCAAGGTGCAGCAAAAGTCCCGAAGGGACGGCGGAAGACGATGGTGAGCACCAATCGTCCAGGCAGGGGCAACGCCCCTGCATCATGGCATCCCCCCCACGCAAAAGTCCCGAAGGGACGACAGAGTACAGGCAGGGGCATCGCCCCTGTATCATGGCACCCCCACCTCACAATAAGTCCCGAAGGGACGACGGAACCGTAGCGCAGGTTCTGTCGTCCCTTCAGGACTTATTGTTGTGTCGCCGTTTAGCAGGGGCGTTGCCCCTGCCTGTAATCCGTCGTCCCTTCGGGACTTGTCTGCGTCCTTTCGGGACTTGTCTGCGACACTTTGTTATGGATTTCTTTCTGCGGAGCCTGTTGGCGGTATTTGCGCGCCATGGTTTTGATGGCTTCTCTCTACAGCTTGGTGATGATGCCGATCTCACTGGCACGGAGGAACTCGATGATGTGGCGTATCTCCGGACTGTCGGGCACCTGCTGCTCTATCTGGTTGATGGCGTCGAAGGTGGACGTCTTGCCGTGGAAGAGCAGTCGGTAGGCGTTGGCGATGTGCTTGATGGTCTTGTCGCTGACGCCGTAGTAGCGGCACATCGTCTCGTTCACGCCACCATATTCCACACGCTTGGTGCAGATGATGCCCGGCGGCACATCCTTCGAGAAGGTGGTGCCAGCCTGCACCATGGCAGCACGTCCCACGCGTGTGCGGGCATTGGCAATGACCGAGGACGAGAAGATGGCGCCGTCCTCGATGATGCAGTCGCCGGCTATCTTCGTGCCGTAGCCGAAGACGCAGCGGTTGCCCACCTTTGTGTCGTGGCTGATGTGCGAGCCTTCCATCAGCACGTTGTCGTTGCCAATGACGGTCTGTCCGCCGGTGTGTGTGGCACGGTTGATGACCACGTTCTCACGTATGATGTTATTCTCGCCGATGATGCACTCCGACTTCTCGCCGCGGAAGTCGAAGTCCTGCGGCAGCGCGCCGATGACGCTGCCTTGGTGAATCTTGTTGTGACCTCCCATGCGTGTGCCGTCGAGGATGCTGACGAAGGGGAAGATGATGCAGTTGTCGCCTATCACCACGTCGTCCTCGATATACACGAAGGGGAATATCTTACAGTTGTTGCCGATGCGCGCCTTGGGGCTGATCTCGGCTTTGGGACTTATCTCACTGTTTGACATATTTTTGATTTTAACTGTTTGTTGACTTCAGATTCATGACTTCAGACTTTTGACTTCAGACTTTTGACTTCAGACTTCAGACTTCAGACTTCAGACTTTTGACTTCAGACTCTAGATTTTTGACGTCAAACTTTAACAATTTATGCTAGTAGTCTGTGGCCTATGGCCTGTGGTCCATGGTCTATGGCCTGTGGTCTGTAGTCCATAGTCTGTGGTCTATGGTCTGTGGTCTGTAGTCCATGGTCTGTGGTCTATGGTCTGTGGTCTATGGTCTGTGGTCTATGGTCTGTGGTCTATAGTCCATAGTCTGTGGTCTATGGTCTGTTGTAGTCTATAGTCACTTTGAGCCACCGCCAAGTGCCTGATACAGGCTCACCACTGCCTGCATCTTCCTGAGGTCATCGCTGACCTTGGTGATGCGGGCGTTGAGCAGGTTCGACTGTGCCGATATCACCTCCAAGTAGCTGCTGCCCTTCGAGGTGTACAGCTGCCGTGTGTCCTCCACGTTCTTCGTCAGCACGTCCACCTGCTTCTGGTCCAGCTGGCTGCGCTCCTGGCTGCTGTTATAGGCCAAGAGTGCGTTGCTCACCTCGTTGCCGGCTTTCAGTATGATGTTCTGCCAGGTGTTGAAGGCCTGTTCCTGCTTGGCCTTTGCCACTCGCAGTCCTGCCACTATCTGTCCGTGCTGGAAGATGGGCTGTGTCAGGCTTCCTATGGCTGAGAGGAGCCACTTGCCGGGGTTGACCACTGCGCCGAGGTTGTTGGTGAAGGCAGCATTGCCCGTGATGGTGATGTTGGGATAGAACTTCGATCGTGCCGACTCCACGTCGTAGAAGCACTGTGCCAGCGACATCTCGGCAGCATGCACGTCGGCGCGGTTTGAGAGCAGCTCTATGCCTACGCCTGCCGAGAACTTCTCGGGCAGCGACTGGTTGTAGAACTGTCCGCGGTCGATGCGGTGGCCTGCCTCGTTGAGCAGCAGCGAGAGGGCGTTCTCCGTCTCGCGTATCTGCCGCTTGATGTCCACGGCCTGCGCCTGAATCTGGTAGTAGCTGGCCTCTGCGCTCTGCACGCTGGTGCTGCGGGCACGGCCCAGCTCCATCTGCAGCTTCATCATGTCCCATGTCTCTTTCACCAGGGCTTCCATGTCGGTGACAATGGTCTGCTGCTCGTCGAGCATCATCAGTGTGTAGTAGAGGTTGGCCACGCCGCTGACTATCTGCGTCTGCACGGCCACCTGATAGTCCTTCGTCATGAGCAGCTGTGCCTGTGCTGAGCGCTTGGTGGCGAGGATATTGCCGAAGAGGTCGACGTTCCACGAAGCTGAGATGGGTATCTGGTAGGTCTTCGATGTCGATGCGCCGTCGGTCATCACGCGGCTGATGGTGCCCGTGGGTGCTATGGCCACGCCGGGCAGGAAGGCCAGCTTGGCCACCTTCAGCATGTCCTCCATCATCTGCACGTTGAGGGCCGCATTGCGCAGGTCGGTGTTGTTCTCCAGCGCCTTCTCGATGAGTGCCTGCAGCTGCGGGTCGGTGAAGACCTCGCGCCAGGGCAGCTGTCCGAAGTTCGGGTCGGTGTTCAGCTGCAGGGTGTCGACGTCGGAACTGACATCGCGAATCAGGCCCTGTGCATTGACGTCAGGCCGCTCGTACTTGTTGTACAGTCCGCAACTGGACAGCAGCAGGACTGTAGATGAGATTATAAGTATTCTTTTCATATCTTCTTCTGTGGTTTTGACTTCAGATTTTGGATTTTGGACTTCAGACTTTGGACTTCAGACTTCAGACTTTAGACTTCAGACTTTAGACTTTGGACTTCAGACTTTAGACTTTGGACTTCAGACTTTAGACTTTGGACTTCAGACTTTGGACTTCAGACTTTAGACTTTGGACTTCAGACTTTAGACTTTGGACTTCAGACTTTAGACTTTGGACTTCAGACTTTAGACTTTGGACTTCAGACTTTAGACTTTGGACTTCAGATGTCTTCAATAATGGCTTTTGGACGATAGAGGCGAGTTCGGTGGCGAATTTGAATACGCTCAGAACCAAAGTTGATAAGAATACCATCATCGATGCCTGTGGCTGTAAGATAGTTCACTAACTGAACTTCATTGACAGGTGTCAGGGTACTGATGGCTTTTAATTCAACTACAACTTTGTTGTCGACCACCATATCAGCCTTGTATGCTCCAACTATATGCCCTTTATATGAGACATTGAAGCGTACTTCGGTTTCCACGGCATGTCCTGCCTCTGTCAGTTCAATGAACAATGCGTTTTTATACACATTCTCCTCATAGCCTGGCGTAAAATGCCCTCTTACAATTTTGGCACTTTCGATGATTTCCTCCACCAACTCGTTATTTTCCATATCTTCTATATAGTATAGTCTAGAGTCTGTAGTCTATGGTCTAAAGTCTGTAATCTAGAGTCTGTAGTCTATGGTCTAAAGTCTGTAGTCTATGGTCTAAAGTCTGTAGTCTATGGTCTAAAGTCTGTAGTCCATGTTCTAAAGTCTGTAGTCTATAGTCAATTCATCTGTAGTCATTTCTCAATCTCATATTCTACCGGCCGCTTGGCATACTGCTGCAGCTCGGTGGTGATGTCGGGATTCTCGTCCTCGCCCTCGAACTTCATCGGACGGAACTTCTCCTGGAGGCTCTGGAAGATGACGAACAATGCGGGAACGACAAAGATCTGGCATAGCGTACCGATGAGCATACCGCCTACTGCAGCCGCGCCCAGGGTCTGGTTGCCGTTCTTGCCGACGCCTGAAGCGAACATCAGCGGCAGCAGACCGATGATCATGGCCAGCGAGGTCATCAGGATAGGACGCAGACGTGCTGCTGCACCCAGCACTGCCGACCATGAGATGGCCATGCCCGTCTGTCGGCGCTCGAGTGCGAACTGCACTATCAGGATGGCGTTCTTGGCCAGCAGGCCTATCAGCATGATGAGCGATATCTGCATGTAGATGTCGTTGGCATGTCCGAAGAGCGTGGTGAACAGGAAGCATCCTGCCAGTCCGAAGGGCACTGAGAGGAGCACTGCCAGCGGCAGGATGTAGCTCTCGTACTGTGCTGCGAGGATGAGGTAGATGAACATGAAGCAGAGCAGGAAGATGATGCCTGTGGAGTTCGTCGACTTCGCCTCCTCACGCGTCAGGCCCTGATAGTCGTAGGTATAACCGTCGGGCAGCATTTCGGCAGCCACCTCCTGTGCGGCCTTGATGGCCTCACCCGTTGAGAATCCGGGTGCCACGGTGCCGGTGACGTTGATAGAGGTGAAGAGGTTGAAGCGGTTGATGTTCGACGGGCCGTAGACGCGCTCCAGCCGGCAGAACTCCTGCACGGGCGCCATGCCTGCAGGCGTGCGTACATAAATATTATTAAGGCTCTCCGGCGTCATGCGTGTGGCCGGTGCGCCCTGCACCATCACACGGTAGAGCTTGCCGTAGGCGTTGAAGTTGGAGGCATAGAGACCGCCGTAGTAGCCCTGCAGCGTGGAAAGGATGACGCGGGGCGAGACGCCCGTCTGCTTACACTTGGCCACGTCGACATGAATCATGTACTGCGGATAGCTGGGGTTGTAGCTGGTCTGTGCCCTCTGGAACTCCGGCCGCTTGTTGAGTGCGGCGATATAATCGGTCACGATGCCGTAGAACTTCTCCAGCGAGCCGCCGGTGCGGTCCTGCATGACGAGCGACACACCGCTGTTGGCCGAGAAGCCGGGAATCATAGGCGGCGAGAAGGCCAGGATGCTGGCGTCCTTGATGTGTGCCGTCTTCAGGAATATCTGTGCCACGACGCCCGATGCCTCGTAGGGATTGAGGAAGAAACGGTAGATGCCGTCGCCCTCCCACAGTCCGCTGAGCTTCCACCAGAATCCCTTCTGTCGCTCGCCGAACGGCTTCAGCTTGATGATGAACGTGGCCTGGTCGGAGCCTGCGCCGGCTATGAAGTTGTAGCCCTGTATCTGCTCGCGGCTCTGTATGGCGGGGTCGGCAGCGAGGATGCTGTCCACCTCGTTGATGATCTGCTTGGTGCGTGCCACCGATGTGGCGGGCGGCATGGAGATGGTGCAGAACAGCGTGCCGGTGTCTTCATCGGGCACCAGGCCTGTCTTTGTGGTGAACATCGTACCGGCCAGGATGGCGATGCCCACGATGACGGCGATGCCCACGGCCAGCGGGCGGCGCACCGTCTTCTCCACGCGTTTCTTATATTTGCCCAGAATCTTGTCGTAGGCCGTGTTGAAAGCCAGGTGGAAGCGGTCCACGCGGCTCATCTTCTTCTCCTTGCCATCGGCATCGTGCGGTTTCAGGAAGATGGCGCACAGAGCCGGCGACAGCGTCAGGGCGTTCAGAGCCGAGATGAAGATGCTGACAGCCATCGTCACGCCGAACTCGCGGTAGAACGTACCCGTTGTGCCTCCGATGAACGACACGGGGATGAACACCGAGGCCATGACCAGCGTGATGGAGATGATGGCGCCCGAAATCTCGTTCATGGCGTCGATAGAAGCCGTCAGCGGCGACTTGTAGCCCTGGTCCAGCTTGGCGTGCACGGCCTCCACCACCACGATGGCATCGTCGACCACGATGGCGATGGCCAGCAGCAGTGCCGACAGCGTGAGCAGGTTGATGGAGAAGCCGAAGACGCTGAGGAAGAAGAATGTACCAATGAGCGACACCGGCACGGCGATGAGCGGGATGAGCGTCGAGCGCATGTCCTGCAGGAAGACATACACCACGAGGAACACCAGCGCCAGCGTCATGAGCAGCGTGAACACCACCTCCTCGATAGAGGCGTAGAGGAACTCCGTCACGTCGTAATTGATCTTGTAGAACATGCCCGGCGGCATCAGCTTCTGTTGTGCCTCCAGCTCGGCCTTCACCTGCTTGGCAATCTCGTTGGCGTTGGAGCCGGCTATCTGCTGCACCATGCCCATCACCGACGGGATGTTGTTGTTCTTCATCGACACGGTGTACTGCTGTCCGCCCAGCTCAATGTCGGCCACGTCCTTCAGGCGCAGCGTGGTGCCGTCGGCAGCACTCGAGATGATGATGTTGCCAAACTCCTCGGCCGACTTCAGACGGCCGGTGTAGCGCATGGCGTACTCGAAGGCCACGTCGCTCTCCTGTCCGAAGTTGCCGGGAGCTGCCTCGATGTTCTGCTCAGCCATCAGCGCTGTGATGTCGCTGGGCATCAGCCCGTACTGCTTCATCACGTCGGGCTTCAGCCACACGCGCATGGCGTAGGTCTTCAGACCCGGGCTCTGCACGTCGCCCACACCCTGGATACGCTTGATGGCAGGAACAATATTGATGTTGTTGTAGTTCGTGAGGAACTCGTCGTCATAGCGGCCGTCGCTGGTGAGGGTGAACATCAGCACCTGCGAGGTCTGACGCTTCATCACCGTGACGCCAATCTGCGTCACCTCTGCCGGCAGCAATGCCTGTGCCTGCTGCACGCGGTTCTGCACGTTGACGGCACACATGTCGGGGTTCATGCCCTGACGGAACAGAATCTGTATGCTGGCCGATCCTGACGAGGCCGACGACGAGATGTAGTCCATGCCTTCCACACCGTTGATGCTCTCCTCCAGCGGCGTGATGACAGAGTTCTTCACCGTCTCGGCGTCAGCACCCGGATAGCTGGTGAACACCACGACCGTAGGCGGTGCAATGTCAGGATACTGCTCAATGGGCAGCGAGAGCAGTCCTATGAAGCCCAGGATGACGATGAGGATGGATATCACCGTCGACAGCACCGGGCGCTTGATAAAATTGGTAAAAGTCATTTCTTTTTAAGGAGTTGGGGAGTAAGGAGGGAAGGAGTAAGTAGAATAGTCATTCTATAAGATGTTCCTTTCCTTTATGCCTTTATAATAAGCATTAAGGAGCTTACTTGCTTCCTCGATACTCTCATTCATATAATTCTCTGTGTTATCGTCAATATAGTTCAGGTCGTGAGCTAAAAGTATGTAGTAGCGGCACTCTTCCAGACTACCTTGCGACATATTCAGGAAATGAAGCTTATCCTTCATACCGTCTCTACGGTAGCCTTCCGCAATGTTAGCAGCAATAGAGACTGCAGCACGCTGAAACTGTGAGCAGAGTCCAAAGAGTTCATATTTGGGAAACGTTGGGCAGACCTTATAAACCAACAGCACAAAAGCATGGGCTTTTTGCCATGCATAAACCTCTCTGAAACTACGCGTCATAGACAAATCTACTTACTACTTACTACTTACTACTTACTACTTTCTTTATTTTTGCACTGCCTCCACGATTTCGCCGGCGGTCATGGCCTTGGCCTGCTCCTTGATTTTCTCTTGGTAGCGCTCGGGCGTGATGGGGACTATCACCATCTGGTCGGTGAGCTTGGTGATGCCGTTGGTGACGTACTTGTCGCCCACCTTCAGGCCGCTGGTCACGATGTAGTGCTGGCCGTCGTTCTGCGGGTCGACGGTGATTTCGGTGTAAGCCACTTTGTTGCTGTCGCTGAGCAAGTAGACGAACTTCTTGTTCTGCACCTCCGATACCACCGACTGCGGGATGATGATGGCATCGCTGTTGTTGCGGGGTATGATAATGGTGCCGCTGCCGCCGCTCTTCAGCAGTCTGTCAGGATTGGGGAAGCGTGCCTTCAGCTGTGCCGTGCCCGTGGCCTGGTCGATGACGCCGCTGATAGTGGTGACATGACCCTCATAGCCGTAGATGGTGCCGTCGGCCAGCTGCAGACGCAGGGCGGGAAACTTCTCCACGGCGCCATGCAGGCCGCCTTCGCCCTTCGACATCTCCAGCATGTCCTTCTCGGTCATCGAGAAGTACACCTCCATCTGCGAGATGTCGGACACGTGAGTCAGCACGTTGCTGCCGCTCACCAAGGCGCCCTTCTTGAAAGGCAGCGTGCCGACGACGCCGGTGGCAGGGCTCTTCACATAGCAGAACGACAGGTTCTCCTTGGCCGAAGCCAGGGCTGCCTGGGCCTGGGCCAGCTGGGCCTGGGCGCTGTTGAAGCTGTTCTGGGCCGTCTGCAACTCATACTCGCCGATGACACGGTTGTCGAACAGCTGCTTGGAGTTCTCGTAGGTCAGCTTCGCGGTGTTCACGGCGCTCTGGGCGGTGTTCACACTGGCCTGTGCCTGGCGCACTGCGGCCTGATAGGTCTCGTTGTCGATGACAAACATCACCTGCCCGGCGCTCACCGTCTGACCCTCCGTCACGTTGATCTGGGTGAGGAAGCCTGACATCTTAGGACGTATCTCCACGTCCTGAATGCCGTTGATGGTGGCGGGATAGGTGGTCTGCATCTCCGTAGAGGATGTCTGCACCTCCAAGACGGGATACTCGTTGTCACCGAAGTTAGGCATACCGCCGCCACCGCCGCACGAAGCCAGTGCAGTGGTAACAACGGTTGCCATCAAAAGTGTCTTCTTTTTCATTTTTACTATTAGTGAAAGTGTTTAATAAATGATTCTCTTTGCAAAACTCAAAACACAGTTTTGGTTTTTTTTCGGCCTGCAAAATTAACAAAAAGTTATGGATGTATCATCATTATGACTGCATTTTTACAAATAATTAGCATACGCGCACAGGAATAGCACAACTCCGACTTCATCGGAGCTTGTCTTTCGGGCAGGGCAGTCACACGCCGCGCTGTAGGGCAGCGATTCTTTTCAGCCGCATCGTCCGAGGAAAATCCGCAGGCACCGGAAAAAAAGTCCGAAGCCTTCGGACGAGTTGTCCGAAGCCTTTGGACGAACAGTCCGAAGCCTTCGGACAAAAATGCGGAGCCTTTGGGGGAAAAACCGAAGCATGCAGAAAAAAGTCCGAAGCCTTCGGACGAGTTGTCCGAAGCCTTTGGACGAACAGTCCGAAGCCTTCGGACAAAAATGCGGAGCCTTTGAGGGAAGGCAAGAATCTAGCAGTTGACCTATTCACG
>JAEEGF010238959.1_pt1 | contig 24428 bp, 21 predicted proteins | sample 9134171 | NCBI WGS metagenome assembly JAEEGF01 (sample SAMN16246542, study PRJNA631951) | gut metagenome | biome: gut microbiome; feature: rumen; material: AP-attached | host: Bos | place: Iran: Karaj | collected 2018-10
TTCAATGACATAGGAGGCTTCCCGGAAGAATTGAAGGTGGCCTTTAATGACGTGGACTTTTGTTATAACGTTTTTGAAAAAGGTTACTACAACGTATGCTGTAACCACATCTTTTTAAGGCATTACGAGTCCCTGTCCAGAGGTCTGGATACACTGGATTCAAGAAAGATGGAGAGGCTTTCAAGGGAAGGCGAGATTCTCATGAAAAAACATGTGCATCTCTATAACCTGGATCCCTTCTACAGCCCTCATCTGACAGAGGATGAGACCATATCAGCCATAATCCCCAAGGAAGACTTCATGAACCTTGAGGACCTTCCTTTCGCTCCGGTTACCGTGCACGATAAAGGCATTAAAGGAGCCAGAGAAGATCAGTGCTTAAGAATAGGCTGCGAATACGGCGGAACCCTTGATAACTGGCTCTATGGCTGGATTGCAGACGGAACTACAGGAGGTTATTATCTCAAGGGCTATTGTTTTGTAATCGGCTCGGATAATGCTCTTTTTGAAAGAAGACTGCTGCTGAGACTGGTTGAGCGCTACGAAAACGGCGCAGGACCCTCCGGTCCCAGAATTTACAGCTTCCCAATCTATACCTGGTACAGGCCTGATATAAAGGTGAGACTGCAGGATCAGATAAATGTGGATCTCACAGGCTTTAAGGTCAAAATCGACAACGGCGTTTTGCCTCCGGGATATTATCAGGTGGGCATGCTGGCTGTAGATAAGACCAGCAGATTAAAGCTGGTGAACTGGGTTCCAAATATTTTGAATGTAAAGAAGTAAAAGGTAAGTTATGTCAGAAGAATTAGATTATAAAGCCGCCTATGAGCGCGAAAAGTTAAAGAGTGCAGACCTGGCTGAAAAGATTGCAGAGCTTGAGGATAAGAATCAGGAACTGGAATTTAAGCTGAACAGGATAAAGAATAATCCTATCTGGAAAGCTTCCACTCCTGCCAGAAATGCCATGCACTGGGTTATCAGACAGAAAGACAGGGTAAAGAACCAGGGATCCATAAAAGGTGTCATTGCCAAGGTTAAGTACAAGCAGATAGAGAAAAGGGCCATGACTCACTATGGAACAGAGAGTTTCCCGAATGAGGCCACAAGGGCAGAGCAGGAAGCAGCTGTCTTTCCTTATATGCCCCTTATTTCAATACTGGTTCCTCTCTATAACACTCCGGAGAAATTCTTAAGGGATATGATCACTTCCGTACTGGATCAGACCTACGGCAATTGGCAGCTCTGCCTAGCAGATGGTTCCGACAGCGAACACATTTCTCTGGTGGACAGTATCGTCAAGGAATACCAGAAGAATTCCAAAGCTCTGAGAAAAGATGACTCCTGCAAGATAAGTTACATGAAGCTTGAAAAGAACGAGGGCATTTCAGGGAATACAAACCATTGCCTGGAGCTGGCTGAGGGAGAATACATAGGTCTTTTTGACCATGATGATATCCTTCATCCTGAGGTGCTCTACTGGTACGTTAAGGCCATAAATGAGAAAAATGCTGATTACATCTACTGCGATGAGACCACCTTTAAGGGCGATGACATCAATAAGATGATAACCATGCACTTTAAGCCTGATTATGCCATCGATAATCTCAGAGCAAACAACTACATCTGCCACTTCAGTGTATTCAAGAGAACTCTTTTGGATGGCACAGAGCTTTTCAGAACAAAGTTTGACGGAAGCCAGGATCATGACATGATATTGAGGCTCACCGATAGAGCTCAGAACATAGTTCACGTTCCGAAACTTTTGTATTACTGGAGGTCCCATGCCGGCAGTGTGGCATCAGACATCAACGCAAAACCCTATGCCATTGAGGCAGCCAAGGGAGCTGTGGCGGATCATCTGAGAAGACACGGCTACGAGCATTTCAAGATTACCAGCACAAGGGCTTTTGAGACCATTTTCAAGATAACCTATGAGGTCAAGGGTACGCCCAAGATTTCCATTGTTATCCCTAACTGCGAGCACGCAGAGGACCTTAGGAGGTGCATTTCCTCCATTTATGAGAAGTCCGTCTACGACAATTACGAGATCATAGTTGTTGAGAACGGCAGCACATCTTCAGAGATCAAGGGCTACTACGAGGAGCTTAAGAATGGCTCTCTTAAGGACATTGTCAAGGTTGTGGACTTTGGAAAAAGACCTTCCTTTAATTTCTCAGCGGTGGTGAATTTCGGAGTTCAGCATTCTGACGGAGAGTATATTGTTCTTTTGAACAATGACACTCAGGTAATTACAGTAAACTGGATGGAAGAGCTGCTTATGTATGCCCAGAGACAGGACGTGGGAGCAGTTGGAGCCAAGCTCTATTTCCCTGACAGGAAGATACAGCATGCCGGAGTAGTGCTTAAGCTTGGAGCTCACAGAACCGCAGGCCATTCTCATTACGGCCAGGCCGGAATGAACCTTGGATATATGGGAAGACTGTGCTACGCCCAGGATGTCAGCGCTGTAACAGGTGCATGTCTCATGGTTAGCAGAGCCAAGTACGACGAGGTTGGCGGATTTGATGAGAGTTTTGAGGTCAGCTTAAACGACGTTGATTTCTGCCTTAAACTCAGAAAAGCCGGATATCTCAATGTGTTTACTCCTTTTGCAGAACTTTTCCACTATGAGTCTCTTTCAAGAGGTCTTGACCTTGAGGGAAAAAATGCTGAGAGATATGAAAAAGAATCCGAGCACTTCAGAACCAAGTGGAAAGAGGTTCTCGATGCGGGAGATCCGTACTATAATCCAAACTTTTCATTGGATAGAAGTGATTTTAGTCTGAATGTAGAGGGATATTCAAGCCTTCGTGTTCAGTAATGTGGTATAATTCATTAAGAAAATAGTTTCAGATAATTGAGGAGGACTAAAAATGAGTGACGCACAAAAGCAGCTGGAGTATTGGTTAAATGATTCATATTTTGATGATGCGACCAAACAGGAACTTTTGTCTATTCGCAACGACGAGGCAGAAGTAGAGGATAGATTTTACAGAGAGCTTGAGTTTGGTACCGGAGGTCTTAGAGGTGTTATCGGCGCCGGCACCAACAGAATGAACAAATACACAGTTAGAAAGGCTACACAGGGCCTTGCAAATTATATCAAGAAGCATGGCGGTCCTGACGCAGCAACTAAGGGCGTAGCTATTTCATATGACTGCAGAAGATTTTCACCTGAATTTGCTGATGAGACAGCTCTTTGCCTTGCTGCAAACGGAATCAAGGCTTATGTCAGCGACATTCTTCGTCCTACACCTGAACTTTCATTTGCTCTTCGTGAGTTTGGATGTATTGCCGGAGTAATGGTAACAGCTTCCCACAATCCACCTGAATATAACGGATACAAGGTATACTGGCAGGATGGCGCACAGGTTACACCTCCTCACGACACAGGAATAATCTCTGAGGTTGTAGCCATCACTGATTATCATGATGTTAAGACCATGTCCAAGGAAGATGCAATTGCACAGGGACTTTACATCTCCTTTGGCGAAGAGATTGACGACAAGTACATGGTAGAGCTTAAAAAGCAGATCATCCACAAGGATGTCATCGACGAAATGGCTGATAAGTTTACCATTGTTTATTCACCTTTCCATGGCACAGGAAACCTTCCTGTACGAAGAGTCCTCAAGGAACTTGGCTTTAAGAATGTTTTCGTGGTTCCTGAGCAGGAGCTTCCAGATCCTGATTTTACAACTCTTGATTATCCTAATCCTGAGGATCCAAAGGCTTTTGAGCTTGCTCTTAAGCTTGCCAAGGAAAAGGATGCCGACATTGTTCTTGCAACAGATCCTGATGCAGACAGACTTGGAATTTATGCTAAGGACCTTAAGACAGGAGAATATGTGGCATTTACAGGAAATATGTCAGGTATGCTCATCGGCGATTATATTTTAAGAGAGCGTCAGGCTACAGGTACAATGCCTGAGAATCCTGCTTTTGTTACAACAATCGTTACAACCAATATGGCAAAGGCTGTTGCTGAGAAGTATGGTCTTTACTACAAGGAAGTTCTCACAGGCTTTAAGTACATCGGAGAGCAGATCAAGATCTACGAGGAGAATGGAAATTCTCACAACTATGTATTCGGTCTTGAAGAATCCTATGGATGCCTTGCAGGAACCCACGCAAGAGATAAGGATGCTGTAGTTGCAGTTATGATGCTCTGTGAGCTGGCTGCTTTCTACAAGAAGCAGGGCAAGAGCGTATGGGATGCAATGATCGATATGTATGAGAAATACGGCTACTACAAGGAAGGTCAGTATTCCATCACCATGAAGGGCAAGGAAGGTGCTGAGCAGATTGCAGCCCTTATGGACAAGCTCCGTAAGAATCCTCCTAAGCAGTTCGGAAAGTGGACTGTAGAAGAGTTCAGAGATTATAAGACAGGAAAGACTCTTGACATGGCTTCAGGAAAAGAGGGCGAGACAGGTCTTCCTGAGTCAAACGTTCTCTACTTTGCTCTTGATAATGACGCTTGGTGCTGTGCAAGACCTTCAGGCACAGAGCCTAAAATCAAGTTCTACATGGGAGTAAAGGGAACAAACCTTGAGGACGCACAGAAGCTTCAGGATGAGCTTACAGCAGCTGTAAAAGCAGTTATCGAATAAATAAAAGTAAAGCGAGCATAAAGATGGGAATAAAGAATGCGGCCAGTAAAACAATAGCATATGCCAAGCGCAACGGTGCTAAGGCCGCATTTTTTGCTGCCCTGGAAAGAGTATCGGACAATATAAAGGACAAGTACGAGTACGTTCCACTGACACAGGCTGTGATTGATGAACAGAAGATTGAGTACAAGTCTTTTGCGGAACTGGGAAATGCTGTTAAATTCAGCATTGTGGTTCCTCTTTACAATACACCTGAAAAGTATCTGAAAGAGATGATAGATTCTGTAATCGCCCAGACCTATGGGAACTGGGAACTTATACTGGCCGATGCTTCGCTGAATCCATCGGATGTTGTCAGTGAATATGTTAAGGAAGACCCAAGAATAAAGTATTATCATCTGCAGAAAAATGGCGGTATTTCCGAGAATACCAATAAAGGCCTGGAGAAGGCCACAGGAGATTATATAGGTCTTCTTGATCATGATGATCTTCTTACACCGGATGCTTTATATGAAAATGCCAGAGTAATTAGAAAGAGTATGAAGCAGAACAGGCTGGCAAGATATGACGCCTGTCCCATAAGACTCATCTATTCCGATGAGGATAAATTTGACGATGTGAAGGCGGTGTACTATGAGCACCATGCCAAGCCTTCTTTTAATATGGATTATCTTTTGTCCAATAATTACATCTGCCATTTTACAGTAATGAGGGCGGATGTGATCAAGAGACTTAAGTTCCGGGGCCGTTTCGATGGAGCTCAGGACTTTGATCTTTTTCTTCGCGCCTGCGCTGAAGCAACCATGGATATGCCGGCAGCAGCAAGCCAGATTGTGCATATCGACAAGGTGCTGTATCACTGGCGCTGTCACAAGAATTCCACCGCAGCCAATCCTGCCAGCAAGGAATACGCCTATGAGGCAGGAAAGAATGCAATTGGAGATCTGTGCCAGAAGCGCGGAATAAAGGCTGAGGTTGCTCCTCTGAGACACCTTGGTTTTTATAGGATTAACTATGTGCCTGATATTTTTGCAGGCAGAAGTGATGTGGGATGCATTGGAGGCAAGATTCTTAATAAAAAGGGCAGAATCGCTTCCGGAGCCATGACCAAGGATGGCACCGTGATGTATAAGAATCTGCCGGAGGGCTATAGCGGTGGCCTTCAGCACAGAGCTGTTCTTCAGCAGGACTGCGCTGCAGTTGATGTAAGATGCCTTGCCGTGAGACCGGAACTTGTTGATCTGTATGAAAGTGTCACAGGGGTAAAATACGAAGATTCTTTTACCGGAGCACTTTGCGCGGATTCAGACTATGACAGAAAAAACAGCCAGAGAATGCATGGAGAGTCTCTTGCAGCTGATGACAGGTTTATGGAACTGTCAGAAGAGGAAATAAAGAACCTCAGCATTAAGGTGTGTGAAGAAATTAGAAAACGCGGGTACAGGATTGTCTGGGATCCCAAGGCTGTAAAAAGGATTTAATATATGAAAACTGTAACTGTTGTCATTCCTAATTACAATGGAAAAAAATATCTTGCTGACTGCCTTATTAGTCTGGAAAAGCAGACTTTTAAGGATTTTGACATTGTTATGGTTGATAATGCTTCTGAGGATGGAAGTGCAGCTTTTGTAAAAGATAAGTTTCCGGCAGTAAAGCTCTTGGAACTGCCTGATAATACCGGATTTGCCAATGCGGTAAATGTGGGAATCAGAGCGACTGATGCGAAGTATGTTTTTTTACTAAACAATGATACAATATGCGAGCCCGAGGCCTTGGAGAGCCTTGTTAGACTCATGGATAAAAAGGATAAGATATTCAGCGCCCAGGCCAAAATGCTTCAGATGGGGGATACCAAGCTGATCGATGACGCAGGGGATTACTACTGTGCCCTGGGCTGGGCATTTACTCCCTGGAAAGACAAGGCTTCTGAAAGCGTCATTAGACTACGTACAGCTACCAGTGCCTGCGCCGGGGCTGCAATCTACAGAAAGCAGATTCTGGATCAGATTGGACTTTTTGATGAAGAGCATTTCTGTTATCTGGAGGACGTTGACATAGGATACAGGGCGAGACTTTTTGGATATATTAATGTGGTAGATTCGGACGCTATAGTATATCATGTTGGAAGTGCAAGCAGTGGCTCAAGACATAATGCATTTAAGGTTGAACTTACTGCGGCAAATAACTTATACTTTATTTATAAAAACATGCCTGCTTTACAGGTCATTATCAATCTGCCATTATTTATTGCAGGAATACTGATCAAGCAGCTTTATTTTGCCCGCAAGGGACTTGGGAGAGCGCATTTGGGCGGTCTTAAAAAGGGCTTTGACAAAATATTCAGAAATCTAGACAAAAAAGTGGCCTTTGGAGGAGTGCAGCTGAAAAACAGCTGTTTGTTGCAACTTGAGCTATGGCTTAACTGCATCAGAAGGCTTGGGGCATTTTAATGATAAAGGATAATCAGACACACTTAAACAGAGCGCACGTGGTGGTGGACGGGCTAATGGTTGCCGGTTCCTATGCGCTGTCTTATTATTTGAAATTTGAATCACCTTTTAGTGGCGAGCTTACCGGTGGACGTCTGTCCATGGGTACGTATTTTTCGGCGCTTTATTTTTTGGTACCTGCCTATCTTTTGCTGTACTACATGGTTCAGCTCTATACTTCAAGACGTGCATTAAAGCTATGGAATGAGTTCGTAGATATTTTCCAGGCCAATTTCATTGGGGTTTTGGGATTCCTGGTTGTTTTGTACGTGATCAATCAGCCGGATTTTTCCCGTTCCATGATAGCTATTTTCTTTGTGGTAAATGTCACGCTCACCACTATGGCCCATGCGCTTGTACGACGGATACTAAGGTTTATTCGAAAAAAAGGATACAACATCAAGCATATTCTTCTGGTGGGCTATTCCAGAGCAGCAGAGGCCTATATCAGCCGTATTCTGGAAAATCCTCAGTGGGGCTATGATGTTACCGGAGTATTGGATGATTATGTGCCCATTGGCACCAGTTATCACGGAATAAAGGTTATTGATAAGATTGAAAAGCTGGAGACTTATCTGGATAACAGCGACTACGACGAAATTACCATAACGCTTCCTCTGGACTACTATGACAGACTTGAGGAACTTGTGGCACAGTGTGAGAAATCCGGTGTACACACCAAGTTCATTCCGGATTATTCCTCTCTTTTCCCAAGTAATCCATATACGGAGGATGTTCAGGGAATACCTGTAATCAACATTAGATACGTTCCTCTTTCAAATTCTGTTAACAGACTGTGTAAGAGAGTTGTCGATATAATTGGCTCTTTTGTGGCACTTATAGTTTTGTCTCCAATAATGCTGATCACAGCTCTTGTTGTGAAATTCAGCAGCAAAGGACCTATCATATATCAGCAGGAACGAGTAGGACTTAACGGTAAGCCCTTTATGATGTACAAATTCAGGACCATGGAGGTGCAGTCAGAGGCCGAGGAGAAAAAGGGCTGGACCACCAGAAATGATCCCCGAGTTACACGAGTTGGAGCGTTCCTTAGAAAGTACAGTATTGATGAACTTCCTCAGTTGTGGAATATTTTCATAGGCCAGATGAGTATTGTGGGGCCAAGACCTGAGAGGCCTCAGTTTGTGGAAAAGTTCAAGGAACAGATTCCAAGATATATGGTAAAGCATCAGGTTCGTCCCGGGCTCACAGGATGGGCACAGATCAATGGATATCGCGGTGATACCTCCATCAGAAAGAGAATCGACTATGACATTTATTACATCGAGAACTGGTCAATGGCCTTTGATTTTAAGATAATGCTGGGAACACTGAGATATGGTCTCTTTAGTAAAAATGCTTATTAACCTTGTATAATTTAATTATTTGTGGCAAAATGTTATGGTGGCTTATGCCACCATAATTTTTGTATACATATATTTTTGTTGGGATAAGGAGAGAAACAATGTCTAATCGTGACGATGAGTACTATGACAGGGACGATAGAAGGGCATCTGGGAGAGATAACAGATATAGAGACAGCAGGGATAGCAGAGACAGAAGATACGACAGGGACGACAGAGATCGTTATTACGAAGATGATTATGACGATTACGATGAGAGACCTGTACGTCGCAAATCTTCACAGTCAGGTGCTTCCAGAGGAACTTCTTCATCAAGAAGCGCATCCTCAAGAGGAAATGGCGCACCAAGAGGTGGTTCATCAAGAAGTTCTGCTTCCGGAAACGGCGGTTCAAGAAACGGTGGTTCCAGGAAAAAGAAGAACCAGACAAAGGCCATAGTTCTTTTAGTGGCTGAAGTACTGGTTGCATGTATTCTTATCTATGTTGCTTACACAGTATTCTTTAAAGTAGATGTTACCAAGGTTGGTAAGGTCAACATGGATGAGCAGGTTATCAGTGAGAGTATCAACCAGGGTGTTGCTGAGAATGAACAGATGCACGGCTATACCAACATTGCTTTGTTTGGTGTGGATTCCCGTGAGGGCGAGCTCACCAAGAAGACAAGATCTGATACAATAATCATTGCTTCCATCAATAACGATACAGGAGCTATCAAGCTTTGCTCAGTATATCGTGATACATATTTGAATCTCAGTAATGACGAATATACAAAATGTAATGCTGCTTATGCAGAGGGTGGCCCTGAGCAGGCTATTTCAATGCTTAATATGAACCTTGATATGGATATCGAGGACTTCATTACCATTGGATTCAGAGGACTTACAGATGTGGTTGATGCTCTTGGCGGTGTTACTATCGAAGTTACAGATGCAGAGATTTCTCATCTTAACAACTACCAGTCCACCATGGCTACAGAGATGAAGCGCGACTACACACCTGTTAAGAGTGCAGGAGTTCAGACTCTTGACGGACTTCAGGCTACAGCTTATTGCCGTATCAGATATACAGCAGGTGATGATTTCAGAAGAGCTGAGAGACAGAGAACTGTGCTTATGGCTTGTATGGACAAGGCTAAGCTCATGAGCTATTCACAGCTTGAGACCGTTGCAAATAAGGCCTTCGGTGAGACATATACATCTCTTGACCTCACAGAGATACTTGCACTTCTTAAGAACATTGCTAACTATGAGATTGTAGACAACAATGGTTTCCCTGAGGAGAGCATGAGAGCAACAGGTACAATTGGTAAGAAGGGAAGCTGCGTAGTTGCAACCGATCTTTCTTCAAATGTTAAGTGGCTGCATCAATTCCTGTTTGAGGATTCAGAGTATGAAGTATCCTCAGATGTTCAGAAATACAGCGATAAGATAAAGGCGGATACGAGCTCTTATCTTAATCAGTAATATATATAATAATTTATAATTCGGGGGCTGGGTTCTGATGGAGCTCATTGCCCCCTTTTGTTTTAAGCTATGTACGTGGAGTCTTTATGAATACAGTAGATATTATTATTCCTGCCTACAAACCGGATATATCCCTGTTCAGGCTGGTGGACGATCTGGAGAAGCAGTCTCTTCGCCCTGAACACATCATCATCATCAATACTGAGAAAAAGTATTGGGATAAACTGATTGCGGAAAGCCATGAGAACCCGGTAGAAAAATATGACAACATTATACTCAGGCACATCGAAAAGTCAGAGTTTGATCACGGCAGAACCAGAAACATGGGAGTATCGCTTTCTAATGCAGATTTCTTTTTGATGATGACTCAGGATGCCTTCCCAAAGGACAAGATGCTGGTGTCAAATCTTGCGAAAGCATTGGATAAGGAAACAGCAGCCGCCTACGCCAGACAGTACCCTAAGTCCGACTGTAATCTTGCTGAGCGCTATTCAAGGAAATTTAATTATCCCAATGAACCCCTCAGAAAGACTCAGGCAGATATAGATAAATATGGAATAAAGACATATTTTTGCTCAAATGTATGTGCCATGTACAGGCGGGACGTATATAATGTAATTGGTGGGTTTACTAATAAGACTATTTTTAACGAAGATATGGTTTATGCAGGAAATGCATGTCAGCGTGGCTATGCCATAAGATATGTTCCCGAGGCAGGCGTCATACACTCTCATAACTATAACTGCAGCCAGCAGTTTCACAGAAATTTTGACCTGGGTGTATCACAGGCTGACCACCCCGAGATTTTTGGCGGAATAAGCTCAGAATCCGAGGGAAAGAAGATGGTAAAAGAGACCATTTCTCATTTCAGGCATATTGGAAAGGCCTACCTTGTGCCACACTATATTTTCATGTGTGGCTGCAGATTTATGGGATATAAGCTTGGAAAAAATTATAAGATGCTTCCCAAATTTCTCAGAATCGCTTTTTCTTCAAACAAAGATTACTGGAAGCAGAATTAAGGGGTAGTTTATGGAATTGGATCTTGCCGGAAGTAATATTACGATTTCAGATGATATCAATACCTGGGAGGAAGTTAACCTTCTGTACAACTCTGCGCTGAAGCAGATAACCACTAAGATTGAGATCCTCAACGAGGAATTTCAGGAGGTTCACAGATATAATCCCATTGAACACGTAAAGGCCAGACTCAAGTCTCCCGAGAGCATAGTTAAAAAACTCAAGAGAAACGGCTACGAGTCCACCATTGAGAACATGGTTCGCTATGTCAATGACATTGCAGGTATAAGAATTATTTGTTCATTTACATCCGATATATACAAAATTGCTGAGATGATCAGCAGCCAGAAGGACATTCAGGTTCTGGTGGTAAAAGACTATATTATGAATCCAAAGCCCAGTGGATACAGGAGCTATCACATGATAGTTTCTCTTCCTGTATATCTGTCTGACCGCATCGTGAATGTTAAAGTTGAGATTCAGATCAGAACAGTTGCAATGGATTTCTGGGCATCTTTGGAGCATAAGATACAGTATAAGTTTGAAGGTAAGGCCCCGGTGCACATCAACTCGGAGCTATATGAGTGCGCAAGAATGGTGGCCAAACTCGATGAGAGAATGCTGTCCCTTAATGATGAGATTTTGGCAATCGGCGGGGATAAGAGATAAAGGATATTTGCTGCTGAGTCAATTTGTTGAAACAGCACGAAAGCACTTGCTGAGCAGATTTGTTGAAACAGCACGAAAACACTTGCTGAGTAGACTTGTTGAAACAGCACGAAAGCACTTGCTGCTGAGTGCGTAAGAACATGATTCAGGAGTGAGGGCCGATTTTGCGAAGCAAACTTTAATATCGACCCGAATCATTAATATAGCTATGCTATATTAATGAGGAGTGGCCAGACACGGTTTCCCGCACCTGGCCTATTATGAAAAAATCTATCTTTCGTTTTTAGGTGCTGATGTCTATCAGCTAAGTAATACTATACAAGGCAATTATGAACAAATTATGAACGAGTTATGAACGAATAGTAAAAACCAACAAAGAAAGTATAATAATAAACGCAAACTTGTTAAATATGCATAATACAAATATGGTACAATGTTAATGTTATAGGGACAATAGTCATAATTATACGAAAAATGTAGTGTTGGGGAGGGGAGCAAGTGGAAAAGCTCATGAATAGGATCGTTGAAAAATTAAGTGCCCAGGATATCATCAAAGCTAATTCACAGGCAGAGACTGCGGAGGCACAGCGCATTAAGCAGGAAGCTGAGCAGTATAAGGCACAGCTTGATGAGATGAGGCAGAATGCCAAAGAGTATAAGGCACAGTTGGATGAAATCCAGCAGCTTTCAAGAGAATACAAGGAGTGTCTCAGCAATCTGGCAGTGGACGGAGGAGATACCACAGAGGCTTTGAAAGAGGCTACCGATGCTCTTTCCAAGAAAATAGATGACAATGACGCCAAGATTCATGACATTGGCGTTCAGATATACAGAAATGTACAGGCTGTAGTGGAGAAGTCACAGGAAAAGGCCCAGGAGAAGAATCAGGAAGAATTTAAGGCAATCCATGCTAAACTTGAAACTTTGCAGGTTGCACTTGAATCTGTTAATGGTGCCACACTTCCTCTTATTATCGTCACTCTTTTAGTTGCTCTGGCAGATCTGATTTTTAATGTTTTGAGATTTTTGAAGCTTATTTAAGAAAATTTACCGGAAAGATTTTTTAATATGGGTTTTAGCAGTACTAGTTTTCACAGAAAAATTAAAATATGGTTCTTACACTCTGCTCTTGTAGTAATAACCGCGTGGATTTTATTTATGCCAAGCATGGTTAAGTATGAAAAGGGTGGGAACAATACATTTGTTGTTAAATTGAATGACATTGAGGTCGGCACTTTGGAATCCAGGAAGGATGCCTATGAGGCCCTTAGGATGGCCAGAAGAGCCATTGCCAAAGGGGAAGATGAGCTCACCCTTGCCAGAGCAGATATCTCTGTTGAGGGCAGCAACGTTCTTTGGGGAACAGTAGAATCTGTATCAGATGTGTCCAAGAGAATGGAGAGTGTTCTTAACGGCAGCAAGAAGAGTACCCTTAACAGGGCTTATTCCATCAAGATAAACGAGTTTTCAGTGAATCTTGCCAGTCTTGACGAGGTTATGCATCTTTTGGATACAGCATTATCCAAATATGATACTGAAGATAAATATGATGTCAGCCTTGTTTTGGATCCGAGCCGTGAAGTTAACGTTCTTACAACTCTTGTAAAGAGCAAAGAAGAAGTGAAAAAGGAAGAGGAGAAGTCTCAGAACAGCATGCCTGAGGCGGGCTTTTCTGCTCAGATTGCAGAGATAGTTAACGAAGCTACACCTCTTGCCTATGACAAGGACTTTTCAGACTATGAGCTGGGGCTTATGGATATAGATTTTGGTGACAAAGTTGAGATTGTAGAAAGTTATCTCCCTGAGGCAGAGCTCACTGATCTTGCCACTGCCATAGATGATGTAACCAAGGACAAAGAGACTAACCAGATTTATGAGGTTAAGTCCGGAGATACCTTAAGCACCATAGCACTTCAATATGATCTTACTGTGGCTGATCTTATAGCTATGAACGAATCTCTTGAGGATGAATTTACCAGAATAAGACCAGAGGATGAACTGATAGTTACTGTTCCTGAGCCGGAATTGTCCGTTAAATACACTATTCAGGAGTATTTTGAGGAGGATTATGAGGCTGAGGTTCAGTATGTTGACAATAATTCCTGGTATACAACTCAGACCAAGGTTCTCCAGGAACCGTCAGCAGGACACAGAAAAGTTGTTGCCAGGACCAGCTACCTTGACAGCAGCTCTCTTGGCAGAGAAATAGAAAAAGAAGAGATAACTTACCAGGCGGTACCTAAGATTGTTGAGAGGGGAACCATTGTACCTCCCACATATATCAAGCCTATTTCAGGTGGACGTCTCACCTCCAAGTTTGGTAGAAGAACTGCTCCTAAAAAAGGTGCAAGTACTTATCATAAGGGTGTAGACTGGGCTACTCCTGTAGGAACAGCTGTAGTAGCGTCTTCATCAGGCGTTGTAACCCGTGCCGGATGGGGTAGTGGTTATGGATACTGCGTATATATCAGACATGCAGATGGAAGAGAGACCAGATATGGACATCTTTCCAAGGTGCTGGTATCTACAGGCCAGAGCGTGAAACAGGGACAGAAGATTGCTCTTTCAGGTAATACCGGTGTTTCCACAGGACCACATCTTCATTTTGAGATTCTTATAAATGGCTCGCAGGTTAATCCGTTGAATTATCTTAACTAAGCTGGATGATTGGGAATTTTGTACAGTTTTTGCCGCGCAACATGGGCATATTTTACAAAGTACAATGTTTGTGGTATAAATAATATTTGTTTATAGATGAAAAAGATACACATGCAACAGAGAGGTTGCTTATGGAAAGATATGTGATAAAAGGCGGAAATCCGCTCGTTGGTGAAGTCGAGATTGGCGGTGCCAAGAATGCAGCGCTGCCTATTTTGGCTGCAGCTACCATGTCAGATGAGACCGTATATATAGATAATATGCCTGATGAGGCAGACACAAATGCGATGTTGCAGGCTATTGCAAGTACAGGCGCTTTCGTTGAAAGAGTCGGCAGACACGCAGTTAAGATCAATGCTTCACAGATAAAAGATTGTACTATTGAAAACGATTATATCAAAAAAATAAGAGCATCTTATTATCTTTTGGGCGCACTTCTTGGAAAGTACAAGAAGGCGGGGGTTGTAATACCCGGAGGATGCAACATTGGACTCAGACCTATCGACCAGCATATCAAGGGCTTTACAGCACTTGGTGCAACAGTCAGCATTGAACATGGCATCATTGATGCTCATGCAGACAGGCTTGTGGGTAATCATATTTATCTTGATGTAGTCAGCGTTGGAGCAACTATAAATATCATGATGGCGGCATCTATGGCTGAGGGTAAGACTATCATTGAAAATGCAGCCAAAGAGCCCCATGTAGTAGACTTTGCAAACTTTTTGAACAGTATGGGAGCCAACATTAAGGGCGCCGGTACTGATGTAATCAGAGTTAAGGGCGTTGAGAAACTCCATGGAACAGAATATACCATCATTCCGGATCAGATTGAGGCAGGTACATTTATGCTTGCCGCTGCTGCAACTAAGGGTGATGTAACTGTTAAAAATGTTATTCCGAAGCACCTGGAGTCCATCAGTGCAAAGCTTATTGAGATGGGATGTCAGATCCATGAATCTGATGATGCGGTAAGGGTTGTTGCTACCAAGAGACTGCAGAATACTCATGTAAAGACACTGCCATATCCGGGATATCCTACTGATATGCAGCCTCAGATCACTGTGGCTTTAGGACTTGCCAGTGGAATCAGTATTGTTACAGAGAGTATTTTCGAGAATAGATTTAAATATGTTGATGAGCTCACCAGAATGGGAGCAAGCATTAAGGTAGAAGGAAGCACAGCCATTGTAGAAGGTGTTGATAAATACACCGGCGCTGTAGTTTCAGCACCGGATCTCAGAGCAGGAGCTGCTCTGGTTATCGCAGCACTTACTGCAGAGGGCTATTCAACTATAGAAGATATCAAGTATATTGAGAGAGGCTATGAGGATCTTGACCAGAAGCTGCGAGATCTTGGCGCTCAGATTGAAAAAGTTGATACAGACAGAGAAATTCAAAAGTTTAAAATGAAAAATGCGTAAGCCATTTGGCCTACGCATTTTTTATGGATTAAAGTAATTCTTTGATATAGACTCCTGGGCATTTTGAAAGATCAATGTAATCATCCCCGACTTTGATGGTGGGCCTTGAAAGCGAGGTCTTGTTGATGAAGATAATCTCACCAACTTCGCCGGTATTGAGCCTAACTGTATTTAAAAGGTAAGTATTAACTATGTTTTGAAGGAAGCACAATATTATTTCAGCATCATACTTTTGGAATCCTTCTTCCTCAAACATTGAAATTGCTATGAAAGGGCACAGCGGGCTTCGATAGTATCTGGCACTGGTCATGGCATCGTATACATCGGTAATGGCAACAACCTTGGCAAATTTATCTATCTGAGGACCCTTAAGATGCAGCGGATATCCTGAACCATCGCATCTCTCATGATGCATTAAGGCCGCATTTTTAACATGAGAACTTACATTGAGGGGCCTTAATACCTCATAGCCTCTCTGAGGATGAGTCTGAACCAGGGTATATTCACTCTCTGTCAGCTTTCCGGGCTTTGTAATGATGGAGTCCGGAATAAGTATCTTGCCGATATCATGGAAAAGACCTGCCTGAGTCACAACGGCAATTTCGTTTTCATCCCATCTAAGCCACTGCCCAAGAATATTAGACATCAGCGCCACATTGATACAATGAGTGTAGGTGGCGTCGTCATAGTCTCTTAGATTGTGAAGCATTTCGAAAATATCGGAAGCAGTCTTGCCCTTTTTCAAAAGGTCATAGATGGGCGAGATCAGCTCAGTGGCATTGAGCTCAGTCTTATTGATGATAACATCATTGATGGACCGTTCAAATTTTACTGCGCATTCTTCGAAGTCTTTTTTGAAGGCCTTGAATTCCTGAGAGCGCTTAAGGCGTTCAGAATAGGACATGCCGGTATCGGAGGCGGTTTCTTCTACAACCTGATCTACCGCATCGTCCTCAATCAGTACATCCAGAATAGAATAAAAAGCAAGACGGGCAATATCTTTATCCTCAAGAATAGTGCCTTTGTCCAGCAACTTTATATTGGAATCATATGTTGTTACATCATTGGCCAGCACCATTCCAGGAACCAGCTTTTTTGTCGCGATACGTTTCATAAAATCCTCGTAATTTTGTGGATTTTTTGATGATTCATAATAAAATTATAGTTTTGGCCAACGGCATTGTCAAACCAACTGAGGTAGTTTATAAATAATTCAGACTTGACAGATTTTTTTTTAGATAATAACATGGTGTTTAGTAAAAATATGATTCTTCGGGGCAGGGTGCGATTCCCAACCGGCGGTATAGTCCGCGACCCGCTTAGGCGGCTGATTTGGTGCGATTCCAAAACCGACAGTAAAGTCTGGATGAGAGAAGAATGCGCAATATTTATTTTTTGTGGTAGCCCCAGGTCTCTTTGTGTTAGTGACTTGGGCTTTTTTCATTTCTCAAGAATATTCATACCCGATGGATAGAAAAAGGAGAGAAAAAAGGAATGAACGAAACAAAAACACTACTTGGAACAATCAGGGACAACTGGGGACACTTTGCTGCACTGGTATTATTGATCGCAGTGGCATTTGCCATTACTATCATAGTTGAAAATGTGGCAAGCAAGAAAGAGAAAGAGACTAACGGACGCAGTGAGGCAATGTTCAGCATCAGAAAGATAGCTATCATCGGAGTGTTCTCCGCTATATCTTTTGTGCTTATGCTTATAGAATTCCCGCTTCCATTTGCACCATCTTTTTATAAGTTTGATTTCAGCGATATTCCTGCTCTTATTGGCGGATTCGCAGCTGGTCCCATGGTTGGCGTTATGATCGAGTTTATCAAGGTTCTTCTGAATATTATTATCCAGGGAACAACCTCAGGCTTTGTGGGAGAAATTGCTAACTTTGTTGTAGGAGCAGCATTTATTCTTCCTGCCACCATTATTTACAGATTTAAGAAGACAAGAAAGGTTGCTCTTCTCAGTTGCCTGGTTGGAACAGTTTGCATAGCTATTGTTGGTTCACTGCTCAATGCATTCTTCCTCCTTCCTGCATATGCTGTTATGTTTGGAAGCGGAATAGATACCTTCGTAGGAATGGGTGCTGCAATCAACCCTGCAATTTCCAACGTTGCTACATTCTGCCTGTTTGCTGTAGCTCCTTTCAACCTGGTTAAGGGTATTGCTGACAGTGCTATCACATTCCTTGTTTACAAGCAGCTCAGTCCTATTCTTAAGGCAGACCAGATGGTTGCATCCCGCAAGACTGTCAAGGCAGATGCCTGAAATAGTTTACGGACAATAGAACATTAGCCCTCTATCGGCTCGCTTTCATCTTTTGAACGGGATGAGAGCGGGCTTTTTTTCTGCTATATTATAATGATTTGTGATATGATGTATGTGTCAGATATTATGTCTGAAAATCTGAAAACGAGGTTTTATTATGGATATCGTTACTAAACATGAGACCTTTAGCGCTGAAGAGACCTTTGAACTTGGAAAGAGAATAGGAATGAACGCCCAGCCGGGGATGGTCTACACACTGGTGGGAGACCTGGGAGTCGGGAAGACTGTCCTTACTCAGGGAGTAGCCTGTGGCCTTGGCATCAAGGGACCTGTCAGCAGCCCTACTTTTACAATACTGCAGGTGTATGATGAGGGCAGGATTCCGTTTTATCACTTTGATGTATACAGAATAGGCGATGTAAGTGAAATGGATGAAATAGGATACGAGGACTATTTCTACGGGGACGGTATCTGCTTTATTGAGTGGGCAAACCTCATTGAGGAGATTCTTCCGGAACATTACACCGAAATTGTTATTGAAAAGAACCTTGAAAAAGGCTTCGATTACAGACTTGTAACAATGACAAAAAAATAATTCAGGAGTTTTATTGATAAATTATGAAAATTCTTGCTATTGATACTTCCGGCCTGGTGGGCTCGGTTGCGATAACTGATTCAGATATGCTTGTGGCGCAGTTTTCTATCCAGTACAAGACCACGCACTCAGAGATACTTATGCCCATGCTGGATGACATCAGCAAAAAGATAAATCTGGACATGTCCACTATAGATGCAGTGGCTGTGGCAAAGGGCCCCGGCTCTTTTACCGGCCTCAGAATAGGTACAGCTACGGCTAAAGGACTGGCGCTGGCTCTTGATAAGCCCATCGTTCCAATACCAACAGTGGACGGACTTGCTTACAACCTCTACGGAGTTGAGAAGATAATCTGTCCCATGATGGACGCCAGAAGAAGTCAGGTCTACACAGGAATTTATACTTTTGTTCCCAATATGCCTGAGGGCAAGGCACTGGAGAGAACCTTCGACATGCAGGTTATCCATGAGCAGTTTGCCACTTCCGTTGAGAACATTGTGGCTATGCTCAACGAGATTGGCAAGCCCGTGGTTCTTTTGGGAGATGGTATCCCTGTTTATCACGACATCCTTGAAAAGACCCTGACAGTTCCATATTCCATTGCGCCACTTCATCAGAACAGACAGAGCGCAGCTTCTGTTGCAATGCTGGCAGCCCAGTATATGAAGGAAGGCAGAATGGTGGATTCTGACGACTTTGCGCCTGATTATCTGAGACTTTCACAGGCTGAGCGTGAGTCAAAGGAAAAAGAAGCAGGTGGAAATTCAGAAGAAAAAGAAAGAGAGCAGAAACGCCTTGAATCCAGAAAGGCTCCCGGCATAATCAGGATCAGAGAAATGAGCGCTGAGGATATCGAGGATGCCTACAAGCTGGAGTCTCTTAATCTTGGAAAAGAGGCCTGGACTCAGAAACAGCTCCTGGATGCCCTTACCAGAGATGACACGATTTACCTTGTGGCTGCAAAGGCCGGAAGGATAGTGGGACTTTGCGGTGTTCAGAACATCTCCGGTGATGGCGAAGTCACTAACGTCTCGGTTTCAGGAGACTGCCGCGGAGAGGGCATTGGCTATAAGATGATGAAGCAGCTCCTGGAGCGTGGTCGCGGAATAGGTATAAAGGACTACACTCTGGAAGTCAGAGCGGGCAATACTCCTGCAATCCGCCTCTATGAAAAGCTTGGATTTGTAAGTGAAGGGAAAAGACCCGGTTTTTACGACGAACCCAAGGAAGATGCTGTCATCTACTGGAAAAGACAGAACAATGATTAAAAAGGATTAACAAATTATGATAGATGTTTGCTTACTTGGAACCGGTGGAATGATGCCGCTTCCAAACCGTTTGCTCACCGCTCTTTTTGTGAGGTACAACGGAAAATGTGTGCTGATAGATTGCGGTGAAGCAACTCAGATAGCCATGAAGAAGTGCGGTCTCAGCGCAAAACCAATTGATATTATCTGCTTTACCCATTTTCATGCAGACCATATCAGTGGACTTCCCGGTATGCTCCTGACAATGGGAAATGCAGAGAGAACTGAGCCCCTTCTTATCGTTGGACCCAAAGGTGTTGAGCGCATAGTCGGAGCTCTCAGAGTAATTGCTCCGGAGCTTCCCTTTGAGATTAAGTTCATGGAAATCACTGAAGATGAAATGTCTTTTGAACCGGAAGGAATGCCGGGCTTTGAAATAAAGGCATTTAAGGTAAATCACAACATTACCTGTTACGGATACACAATGACTCTGAAAAGACAGGGCAAATTCAATGTGGAAGCTGCCACAGCCGCGGGAATAGATAAACAGTACTGGAGCAGGCTTCAAAAGGGAGAGATCATAACCGCAGAGGACGGAAGAGTCTTCACCCCCGAAATGGTTCTGGGAGATGCAAGAAAAGGCCTCAAGCTGACCTATACTACAGACACGAGACCTACAAATAGTATCGTTGAAAATGCCAGAGAATCAGATCTTTTTATCTGTGAAGGAATGTACGGCGAGGCAGATAAGATAAAGAAAGCCAGAGAATACAAGCATATGACCTTTTACGAGGCTGCAACCATGGCCAGGGATGCTCAGGTAAAAGAGATGTGGCTTACCCATTACAGCCCGTCCCTTGTTAATCCCAAGGAATTTATGGCTGAGACCAGAAAGATTTTTCCAAATTCAGTTGCTGCCAAGGATGGAAGAAGCGTGGAGCTAAAATTCGAGGAGTAGTCAGATGGAAAACAGTAGTGCTAAATCAGCAATAATCAAATCTGTTGTATTGGTAGTTTTGGGAGCACTTATAGTACTGGGAGTCTATTTTCTTTTTACCAGAAATAAGAAGGCGTCAAAAGAAGAGGACTACGTACTGACGGTTGTTGACGAGATCACAACCACGAATCTTGAGAAAAACTACCCGGCTGACGCCAGAATGGTAGTGGATTTCTACGGGAAGATCATGAGGACTCTTTACCGGGAAGAATATACCGAGGAACAGCAGATGAAAATGCTGGATGTACTGGCTGGAATCATGGATGATGAGCTTTTGGCAGGGCAGACAAGTTTCTACCAGTCCATGAGAAGTGAAGTTGAGCAGCGCAAGAAGGAAGACTATTCCATTGTTGCTTATGTGGTTCAGAATGCTGAGCCCAATGTGGTCAAGGTCAGTGGGAAAAAAATGTGCAATATAGACTGCCTGTTTTCCCTTAGACACGGCACGGTTACTACGGCATCCTATTACCAGTTTGTCATGAGACAGGACGATGAAGGCAAGTGGAAGATACTTGGCTGGGTTGTTAAACAGGATGAGTAATATACTTTGAAACGGAAGCGAATGATATGGAAATAAACAAGAATATAGAGGATGACGGCGTCATCTTTATGTCAATTAAAGATAAGAATACCGAATCAGCGCAGGTTGAGAACTCTGATGCAGAGAAAAAGGATGTGACAATCCTTGCCATCGAAAGCTCCTGTGATGAGACAGCAGTTGCGGTGGTAAGAAATGGAAGAGAAGTTCTCAGTAACATCATATCTTCCCAGATTGCACTTCATACCGTTTACGGAGGAGTTGTGCCAGAGATTGCCTCCAGAAAGCATGTTGAGAAGATAAACGGCTGCATACGAGCTGCTCTTTCTGAGGCTAAGCTGACATTTAAGGACATCGATGCTGTGGCTGTAACCTATGGCCCCGGCCTGGTAGGTGCTCTTTTGGTAGGGGTTTCAGAGGCGAAAGCTATTTCTTTTGCTACCGGTAAACCACTCATCGGAGTTCATCATATCGAGGGACATATAAGCGCCAACTTTATAGAAAATAAGGACCTGGAGCCACCTTTTGTGTGCCTGGTTGTTTCAGGCGGGCATTCCCATCTTGTGGTGGTAAAAGATTACGGCGAATACGAAATAATTGGTCAGACCAGAGATGATGCCGCAGGAGAAGCTTTTGACAAAGTGGCAAGGGCAATAGGCCTTGGATATCCCGGCGGACCTAAGATAGATAAGGCTGCAAGAGAGGGGAATCCCGACGCCTTCACTTTCCCACAGGCCAAGATTCCTGATGCGGAATACGATTTTTCTTTTAGCGGATTAAAATCATCAGTGTTAAACTACATAAATCAGGCAAAGATGCAAGGAAACGAACTGAATCAGGCAGATGTCGCTGCATCCTTCCAAAAAGCAGTGGTGGAGGTTCTTGCAGGGCATGCCATAAAGGCCTGCAAGGAATACGGATACGACAAACTCGCCATAGCAGGTGGAGTTGCATCTAACTCTGCGCTACGAGAGCTCATGGAAAAAGAGTGTGCTGCAAATGGCATTAAGTTCTACAGACCATCACCTGTCCTCTGCACAGATAATGCTGCCATGATAGGGGCAGCGGCTTATTATGAGTATATAAAAGGTGTCAGGTTCGGACTTGATATGAACGCGGTTCCCAATCTGCCACTGGGTGACAGGGAGCGCAGATTCCACGGAAGAGGCTGATTATGAAGACTGTAGCGGTAGTACTTGCGGCCGGCAGCGGCAGCAGAATGAAATCAGACGTAAAAAAACAGTATATGGAGATAGGCGGGAAACCTCTTATTTACTATTCTCTTAAGACTTTTGAAGAGAGCATCATAGACGACATAGTTCTGGTGGTCTCCAGAGGAGATGTGGAATATGTAAGAGAAGAGATAGTGAACAGATTTGGCTTTGATAAGGTTACTGCCATAGTTGAAGGCGGCCTTTATCGCTATCACAGTGTAAGACTTGGCCTGATGGCAGCAGCTCCTGACTGTGACTATGCTTTTATCCATGACGGCGCCAGACCTTTCGTCGACAACGATATAATCATGAGAGCTCTGCATGCTGTAAAGCAATATGGCGCAGCAGTTGTGGGAATGCCTGTTAAAGACACCATTAAACTGGCAGATGAAAAAGGCTTTGCAGTTAGAACCCCGGACAGGTCTCTTACCTGGCAGATCCAGACTCCACAGGTCTTTTCTTATAATTTGATACTGGACCTTTATAAAAGACTGGACAGAGAAGAAGGAGAACTCATGGCTAAGGGCATCAATATTACCGATGATGCCATGGTCGTTGAGTATTTTACCGACAAAAAAGTAAAACTGGTGGAGGGATCTTACAATAATATCAAGATAACCACCCCGGATGATATACCGGCAGCAGAAGCTATATTGAAAGCCGGTTGGAAGCTGTAATGATATGGGAAAAATAAAAGTTTTGATGGTGGGACCTGACAGGGGAGTTCACGGCGGCATTTCTGCTGTTGTTAACGAACTGTATGCCGCAGGCCTTGATTCTCAGGTTGATCTAAAATACATAGGAACCATGAAAGAAGGCAGCAAGCTAAAAAAGCTTTTTGTGGCTGCCTTTGCTTATGTGCGCTTTTTGAAGGAACTTAAGTGGTGCGATATAGTTCACGTTCATTTCTCATCAGATTCCAGTTTCATACGTAAGTCTCTTTTTATTAAAAGAGCTCACAGAGCCGGGAAAAAGATAGTACTGCATCAGCATGGTGGGGATTTTAAGACCTTTTATGGCAAAGAGCTGGATGAAAAAGGAAAGCTGAATGTCAGAATAACTCTGGCTATGGGTAACAGAATGCTGGTGCTGACCAAGGGCTGGAAAGAGTTTTTTTCGCAGCTTCTGGATGAGGGGAAAATCGAGGTTTTTCCAAATGGCGTTATAACAAAACAATTGCCGGATCACATTTCTGCTGACAAAAAGGATTATAGAAAAATTCTTTTTCTGGGGCGTGTCTGTAAAGATAAGGGCATAGATGAACTCCTGGAGGCAATAAGTTCAATTCATCAATATCGCAGCGATATACATCTGTATATCGGAGGAATCTATGAGGATACTTCTTTTAAAAGCAAAGTGGAAGCGTGTAGTGACTATGTGACTTATCTGGGGTGGATCAAGGGCGAAGAAAAAGAAAAGTATCTGGAAGAGTGTGGAATATTAGTCCTTCCCTCATATTATGAAGGATTTCCGGTCTCTATTATTGAAGCCATGTTAAGGAAAGATGTGGTTATTGCCAGCAATGTTGGAGGAATTCCGGATATAATCGAGCAGGATAAAAACGGCATATTGATTCCCGCTAAGGACTCCAAAGCTCTTGAAAATGCAATTAGTAGAGTGTTAAGCGATGAAAAGTTTGCTATGGAACTTGGCGAGAATGGCAAAAGGACTGTTGTAGAGAAGTATTCAGTAGAAAAGAATGCAGAGAGACTGGTTGATCTGTATAGGGAAATGATGTGATTTTATATTTTCTTAATTTGATTGTAGCTGTGTAAACCATTATAATTGCGATAGCGTTTACAGTATGTATGTTTTATTGGATAATTCTCAAATTGTTTTAAAAATGTATCCATAAAC
>JAEEGF011726531.1_pt1 | contig 24423 bp, 26 predicted proteins | sample 9134171 | NCBI WGS metagenome assembly JAEEGF01 (sample SAMN16246542, study PRJNA631951) | gut metagenome | biome: gut microbiome; feature: rumen; material: AP-attached | host: Bos | place: Iran: Karaj | collected 2018-10
AAAAGGCCTGAATCTGGAAGAAAGCATATGCTTAAGTTTACCGATTCAGGCCTTTATATTTAGCTGATTAAAATTACAAAGTTTATTACATGTTATAAAAATATAGACGCAGTTCATTATATAAGTCTACTTTATTATACACCTTAATAAACTTTATTCTTTTACTTCAATTTCACGGCTTTCTAGTTCAAGATCGTTAATCTCTACACAGTCAATTTTTCCTTCAAAAAAATCCTGAAAAAGTGCAAAGTATTTTTTTACGGAATCAAGACTGCGGAATTTAAGAACAAGATTATGGGTTCCAAAAATAAACCTGATGCACATTGGTGTATTTCTGGCCATATACATACAGTTCTTAAGATTAAAACAGTATTCGTCTGGTTCTCCCAGAGGATCATCATCAACTGTCATTGTAAAAGTATTTTTAATTATCATATTACTGCCTCCTTAAAGAAGTTGTAACTTCTAAAATCAGTCACTTAATTATAGCATAGAATTTGAAAAAGTGGAGCATTTACAAAAATAAGCAAAAATGCCTTATAATGTGGGATAAGTTATGTCAGAGCTTCTGATTGGTACCAGCGGATATGATTACCCGGATTGGAAGGGGGTCTTTTATCCCCTGGATTTAAAGCGAAAAGATTTTCTCAGCTACTATGCAACTCAGTTCAATGCACTGGAACTGAATAATACTTTTTATAATATGCCCGCAGCGGATCGGCTTTATTCTTTTTATGAACGAAGTGAAGGCAGGCTGCAGTTCAGTGTAAAGGCAAACAGGCTTTTGACTCATGAAATTACTAAGGGCTGGGAAAGTTCAGGAGAGGATTTTAAAAGCGCACTTAGACCCCTGAATGAAAAAGGCGTACTTTCAGCAGTTTTGTTTCAGTTTCCGGAAAGTTTTCATTATACCCCTGACAACAGATTTTATCTTGCCAGGCTGATTGAAAAATTTGAAGGATTCCCAGTGATGATAGAATTTCGTCATAAGGAATGGCTCCGGGACTCTGTTTTTACTGGTCTTGAAAAACGAAATGCAGGCCTTGTTTTCTGTGACATGCCCCAGTTGAAAAATCTCCCGGACGGAAAACTGATGAAAACTCCTTTTATTGGAAACAATGCCTATCTCCGCCTCCACGGCCGGAATGAAAGTGCCTGGTACAATGCCGGACAGTCTCCCAATGGCAGCGCCCGCTACTGCTATGATTATTCAGACAGGGAATTGTCTCAGTTTGTTCCTGTAATAAAGGCCGCTGTCATAGAAGGCAAGAAAGTTCAGATTTACTTTAACAATCATCCCAACGGAAGCGGTGCCAGAAATGGCCTGAGTCTGAAGGAAATGGTTTGAGTTTATTGAAGAATTAATAAATATTATTCTTTGTTTTTTATATGCGCCAGACTTTTTATTAACCAATAGGTAGCTTTTTCGTAATCTTGTTCTATTCCTTCTCCGTTGGCATACATAACACCAAGATTAAACTGTGCAGGTGTATAATTTTTTTCAGCTGCTTTTTCATACCAGAAGACAGCTTTTTCGATATCCTGTTCTATTCCTTCACCGTTGGCATACATGTAACCAAGATTAAATTGAGCTTCAGAAACCCCATATTCTGCGGCTTTCTGTGTCAAGTAAAAGACTATTTCCCGTGCAGCAGAATTCCCCTGTGCTGCAGCTTTTTCATACCAGTAGAAAGCTTTTTCGTAATCTTGCTTTATTCCTTGACCATCAGCATACATGTTACCAAGATTAAATTGTGCATCTGCACCTCCCTGTTCCGCTGCTTTTTGGTACCAGTAAAAGGCTTTTTTGTAATCCTGCTTTATTACTTTTCCCAATTCATACATAAGGCCAAGATTAAATTGAGCATTCGGATCTCCCTGTTCAGCAGCTTTTTGATACCAGTAGACAGCTTTTTCGATATTCTGTTCTATTCCTTCACCGTTGGCATACATGTAACCAAGATTAAATTGAGCTTCAGACAACCCCTGTTCTGCGGCTTTCTGATACCAGTTGACAGCTTTTTCGTAATCTTGTTTTATTCCTTTACCATTCTCATACATGGCACCAAGATTAAACTGTGCAGATGCATTATTGTCTTCTGCAGCTTTCTGATACCAGTAGACAGCTTTTTCGATATTCTGTTCTATTCCTTCACCGTTGGCATACATGTTACCAAGATTAAATTGTGCATCTGTGTGACCTAGTTCAGCAGCTTTCTGATACCAGTAAAAGGCTTTTTCGTAATCCTGTTTTATTTGTTCTCCTTTTTTATACATAACACCATGATTAAACTGTGCAGGTGCATAATTTTGTTCTGCAGCTTTCTGATACCAGTAAAAGACTTTTTCGTAATCTTGTTCTATTCCATCTCCAAAATCATACATAAGAGCAAGATTAAATTGAGCTAAACAATCCCCCTGTTCAGCTGCTTTTTCATACAAGTAGACAGCTTTTTCGTAATCCTGTTCTATTCCTTCACCATCGGCATACATTTTACCAAGATTTAATTGTGCAGATGCATAATTTTGTTCTGCAGCTTTTTCATACCAGTAGACAGCTTTTTCGTAATTCTGTTCTATTCCTTCACCATCGGCATACATTTTACCAAGATTAAATTGTGCAGATGCATAATTTTGTTCTGCAGCTTTTTCATACCAGTAGACAGCTTTTTCGTAATCTTGCTTTATTCCATCTCCCAAATAATGCATAAGGCCAAGATTAAATTGAGCATTTGGAAACCCCTGTTCAGCTGCTTTTTCATACCAGTAAAAGGCTTTTTCGTTATCCTGTTCTATTCCTTTACCGTTTTTGTACATGTTACCAAGATTAAATTGTGCATTTGGAAACCCCTGTTCAGCTGCTTTTTCATACCAGAAGACAGCTTTTTCGTTATCTTGTTCTATTCCATCTCCAAAATCATACATAACACCAAGACCAAACAGTGCAGATGGATTATTGTCTTCTGCAGCTTTCTGAAACCTGTAAAAGGCTTTTTCGAAATCTTGCTTGATTCCTTTTCCCAAATCATACATACGGCCAAGATTAAATTGAGCATCTGAATCCCCTTGTTCTGCTTTTTTAATTAAATTTTCAATCTTTTTTTGGTCATAATGTTAACTATTCCTGTAATGATGAATCTGAAATTTGTAATCAGTATTAAGACTTTAGTACCTGATAACATAATAACACAAGAAATCACTGTTATAAAGTTTGATTTTATTGAAAAAAGTTTTATCAAAAAAATCAAAATGCCGTTTATTGGCACCCTTGAAGTTTATAATGTGAATCATTAAACGGAAAAAGGGGGCTTTATGAAAAATTTTGATTATTTTACGGATACTTCAAAGGTGTATTCCTGGGGAATTGATTTGAGCAATGTAAAGGTTGATTATTCAAAGTTTGAAAAAAAACATAAGAATGTTGCCAGGCGTTACGTCTGCATTGACCTTGAAATGACAGGATTTACTTCATCCCAGAGAGCTTTAATTCCCGGTGCAAAGGGAGAAATAATTCAGTTTGGTGCAGTTATGCTGGATGAAAATTATAATCTGCTCAGTAAATTCAGTTCTTTCGTAAAGCCTGCCTGCAGTTCTGTTGCCGCTGCAATAAATCAGCTTACGGGTATAACAAACGAAAACCTGGAAAATGCTGATGACTTTCTGACAGTATTTGATAAGTTCTGCTTCTGGCGTGGTGAAGGTGACATTACGACTTTCTGCTGGAGCAGGACAGATTTTGATCAACTCTGGAGTGAACTGGAAGCAAAGGGCAGACACCGTTATGATCTTTTTGCAGTTCTCCAGAATTTTGTCGATCTGCAGAAGGTGTTTGGAAATCTGGTATCTTCAAAAACACCCGTTGGACTTGAATCAGCAATGAAACTCCTTCAGATGGAATACAAGGGACAGATTCATACTGCATTAAGTGATTCTTACAATACTGCCCGTATACTTCATAAACTTTTCTGCACAGATGGACTGAATCTGGATTTTGACTATATTAATCCTTCAAAAAACAATCCTGATAATAAAGACGAAAAATCAGAATATAAATGTTCATTTGCAAGTTTTCTTTCACCTGAACTCCTTGCCAAGTTTGGATACTCAAATACATCAGAGGAAGAAAACAAAGAAAATGACTCAGAAGAAAATTTAGCTGTCCAGATACAGATTCCGGAAGATTCTCCTCTTGCAGGCCTGGTAAACAATGAAGAAATAGCAAGGCTCTGTACCAAGTATAAGATTGAAGTTCAAAGCTGGTTAAAACTAGCGGCGGAAGTACTGGAAACAGAGGAGATGAAGGCGGCGTGAGCTTAGACAAAAAAAACAAAGTTTGTGAGATTTATTAAGCCATAAACTGAAATAAGTGTTATAATTAAATTCTATACCCGACACGAGCAAGAAGTCGAAGCCGGCTTCGTTGACGAGAATGGCAAGCTCATAAAGAAAGATTCCGGAAAAGGTAAGAAAGCAGATAAGAAAACTCAGGTAAATGATCAACCTAGTTTAGTTGATTAACAAAAGGATTTAGAAATGGATAAAAAAGAAAAAAGTGAAAATGAATTCTGGGAATGTCTCGATAAAGGAGAGTACAAAAAATGTCATCAAATATTAGATGAAAATGACTTTGAAATTACAGAAAAATCAACTATGCGCATAGCTGTTTTATTTCGAGAATTAAAATATCAAGAAGCATATGATTTTTCAATAATTCCTGAAAATAAGTGTTCAAATTATATTAAAGGACTTGCTGCATTTTATCATCCTAGAGATACTAAGAAAGAAAATTTTTTAAAATATATCAGATCAGCTATAGAAAATCTTCAATCTGCAATGAATAATAATGAAATAGGTTTTTATAATACTGTTGTTGCACAAACTATGCTAATTGATTCATATTTTGAAATAAATGATAAAGAAAAAAGTTTTAGCATTGCAAAAAAAATCATTAGTGATTATTCAGATATGGAAGATATTTCTCCAATACTAAATGGAAAATACCAAATTTATTTGATAAATGCATTTAATCCCAAAAATGAGAAAAATCGAAAACAGAAATTAAAGATGTATTTTGAACTTTCAAAGTACGAAAGATATAAGACTTTTGAAGATATAATTTATTATTCTCGCTTCTTAAAATATAAACCTGATGATTTAATTGAAGCATTTTCTGAAACTTCGTTTTCTTCTGAAGATGGTTATTTTAATTGGTTATTAGAAGATGCACAAGATGAAAAAGAATCAAAACAATTAAATATAATATGGTTCTGGCAATATTTAATCCTTTCACAGTTATTGATTACTGATAAATCAAAAATTGAAGAAATTAGTCATTACACAAGTCAAGCGACATTTGATTTACTACTAAAAGAAAAGAAAAAAATAGCAGAATTTTCCCTTGCAAATGCTAATGATAAAATTGAAGGAAATGTTCTGACTGAAATTCTGTTAGATAACAATTGTATCGATAAAACAGTAAATACAGAAAATACAAATAATTTTATCGCAGTACAAACCTCTTATTCGCGAAATAAAAATTCACTAACCATGTTTAGATTATATGGAAAAAAAGATGATGAAGAGGGAACCGGCATTTCTCTTGTTTTTAATAGAAACTTTTTCCAAACAATTCCTGTAAGAATAAACAATATTAAAGATATTAATAAAGGAAGTATTATATTTATTGAAGATAAACGAAAGCCACTTTTTTGGATTCTTTATTATAATAGTGAACGAAAACTACTATATTTTTATCCCTCAGAAGACGAGTTAAAGCCATATGAAATAGATTTATCTATCAATACTCAATTAAAATGGAATACATATTCTTCATATAAAGATAAAACTGAAATGAAACAACGAAATATATTATATAGTTTTAAGCGATTATTAAAAGCTGTAAAAGATTCAGATAATAAGGAATTGGCTGTAAAAGTTCTATATAAACTTCGTTATTTTATAAAATCTTCGGATTTTGCTGAAGAAAAAGAACTTAGAATGTTAGATTTATGTAATCCATCAGATTTGGAAGAAGTTAATTATAAATTATATAAAGGGTATCTGGAAATTCTAAAATATGATTCCTTAAAAGAAGTTGTGGTAGGTCCCAAGGTAAAGAATAAAACTGGATATTCAGAATATATACGGAAGAATCTTGGTAATGAACATGAAGATATACTGGTTATACCATCTAATGCTCCATTAGCATAAAAAAGAGGATTTAATAGTGAAAGAATTAACAGATATTCTAAGAAACGCTCCCAAAAATTTGTATCATTATACTGATGCAGGAACATTATTAGGTATAATTCAAAACAAAGTGTTTTGGGCTTCATATATTAGGTTTATGAATGACAATACAGAATATGATTTAGCAAAAGAGATACTTTTTAATAGGTTACCAACTTTTATAAAATCAAATATTAGAGATGATAGTTCATTAGTTAAAAGAATAAAACTAAATTTTGAAGATATGATAAAAAGAATTGATTTGTTTATTATTTCTTTTTCTGAAAAAGAAAATGATTTAGATCAATGGCGTGCCTATGGAAAATCAACTCCAAATTATTCTTTGAAAATTGATGTTACATCACTTTCTAAAAATTCAAATATTTTGATTGAAAAAAATGCTGTGAAAGAACGAATTTCATCATATGTTTATTCTACTGGTTGTCCAACTATTTCTAAAGTATTAATGCCTTGTATTTATGATAAGGAAGATCAAGAATTATTAATTAATGAAATTTTATTAGATTCTTTTAATCATATAAAAAACTATAATGAAGATGAAATTAAGTTTACCGATTATATTGCTCGAAGATTTGTTTATTATGCTCCTTTAATTAAAAACGAAGTTTATAAAAATGAAAAAGAGTGGAGAATCGTTATTCTTTTTAATGAACATGATCAAAGATTAGCGGAACAAAAGGAAATAGATGAAAAGAAGAAAAGCGTCATAAAAGATAATACTTTATCTTTAGATAAACTTATTGAGGTCCAAAATAACAAGGTTGAAACAATTGATTTTAGAACAAATGGTTCTTATTTTATTCCGTATTATAAAATGAACTTTTATAATGTTGATTGTATAAAAAAAATATATATTGGAGCTTGTCCAGATTTAGATACAGTATATGAATCTGTAGAATATATGTTGAGGAAAAATGGCTTTGAAATAAAAAAAATCAAAGATGATAAAATTATTATGGATTCAGGTCTTGCATATAGGAACTGGTAATGAATACAAAACAGGAAAATTTGAATGAACAATTTATTAACTAAATATAATGCAAAAAAAAATAATCTCATTTTCCATGGATTTAATATTAAAGTTGAAGAGCCAAATAAATTCGTTCAACTAAATCAATATGCAAATTCTCTATTTACAAGTTTCTCAATTAATTCTCCAGCTCTTGAAGATAAAAAAGGTATTTTTATTTTTTCAGTAGATTACACTATTGTTTATATAGGCATGACAAATGATTCTTTGAAGAAGGTTATGATGGGAACTTATGGAAACATAATCCCAAGAAAAATTCATAAAGATGGCCAGCTTACAGCCTGCAGATTGAGTGCATTCTTAAACCAAAATCAAAATAAGAACATAGAACTCTGGTTTATTACTTGCGAAGATAAAGCAAAGTGTAGGCAAATAAAAAATGAATTAATCGATGAATATCATTCAGAGATAAATAAAAAATAATAGGAGCTATAAAATGACATCAGAAAAATTTACTTTACAACAATATTCTATAGGAGCAATTCTGGGACTTATTGAAGCTAATGATTTTGTTATACCAGAAATTCAAAGACCATTTGTTTGGAAAAAAACACAAGTTCGTGATTTGATTGATTCTCTTTATAATGGATATCCAACAGGTTACATTATTGTTTGGAAAAATCCTGATGTACAAACAAAAGATGGAACTAAAGCTAATGGAAAAAAAGTTCTTATTGATGGTCAGCAAAGAATTACTGCATTAATGGCTTCTATAGCAGGACAGGAAGTTTTAGATTCTGACTTCAATAAAGATAGAATTAAAATAGCATTTAATCCGTTCCCTGAGGATGAATCAAAAAGATTTGCAGTTCAAGATGCATCTCATTTAAAAGATAAGCGCTGGATTCCTGATATAGCTGAAATCTTTAAACCTGATTTTAAGCAAATGAAATTTTTATCAGAATATGTAAAAGACAATACTTCCGTTGACATGGATGATTTGTCTGAAGTTATAACAAATCTTAAGGGAATTGCTAATCGTCAAATAGGAGTTATTGAACTTGACCATAAACTTGATATGGATGAAGTAACAGAGATCTTTATTCGTATCAATTCTAAAGGTACAGTTCTTGGACAGGCTGACTTTGTTATGTCAAAACTTGCCAGTGATGGTGATTTTACAACAGGCCATGGAGGTTCTCTTATTCGAAAAACTGTTGATTATTTCTGTCACCTTGCTGTAAAACCAGATTTCTATTCTAAAATGATGAATGACACAGAATTTGCAGGATCAAAGTATGCAGATAAAATTAAATGGTTAGCAAAGGATAATGACGATATTTATGATCCAGATTATGATGACATGATTCGTGTTTCTTTCATGCATCAGTTTGGTCGTGGAAAGATGTCTGACTTAGTCAGCTTACTGTCCGGTCGTGACTTTGAAACCCGACAATTTTTAGCTTCTGTTGTTGACGATTCTTATAAGAAGTTAGATGCCGGAATTATGAACTTTATAAATCAATACAACTTTGAACAATTTGTGATGGCAATTAGAGGTGCTGGTTATATTTCTCCAAAATTACTTGGTTCAAAGATGACTTTGAATTTTGCATATAATTTGTATCTTCTTTTATTGGCAGATAAATCTATTCCAAATGCTCAAATAAAAAGATATATACAAAAATGGTTTGTATTATCATATATAATAGGTCGTTACACAGGTTCTGCAGAATCTGTTATGGACCGAGATATGAGAAATATTGCAGAAAAAGGTTTTCTAAAATATCTCCAGGAAATGGAAGATTCTGCTTTGTCTCAAACATTCTGGACGGTCAGTTTACCGCAAGCATTAGAAACTTCATCAGTTAATAGTCCTGTATTTAATGTATTTATGGCTGCCCAAATCAATCAGAATTGTAATTCTTTCTTAATGAAGGGTACAAAGATTTCAGATTTAATATCTATTTCTGGTGACGTACATCATATATTCCCAAAAGCATACCTTAAGAAAAATGGGGTAGACATTAAAACAAAATATAATCAGGTTGCTAATTTTACTTATTTAGATACTCAGGTAAATAAAGCTGTAGGTGAAGACGCTCCAAATGTATATTTTGGAAAGATTTTGAATCAATGTAAATCTGGGAAAATTGAAATAGGAAATATTTTATCTGAAGATGAATTGTATACTAATTTAGAAGAAAACTGTATTCCAAAAGAAATAGTAACAATGACTGTAAAAGACTATGAAAAATTCTTAATGGAACGAAGAAAACTTATGGCTAAATTAATTGAAAAATATTACAAGAGTTTATAATGTTTTTCTTGGATTAACAATATGAAAGATAAAAAAACAAATCCTTTCGAAATAGATTTTGACTCATACATCCTCCAGAGTGAACCAGAAAAGCAGGAAAATGGAAAACTCTGGCAGACCGCTATCGGCTTGCAGCAGGTAGACGGGCTTACACCTTCTAAATACCTTTACGAAACTGCAAAACGGAATATCGATGGCGAAATCACGATAGAGGAAGCCAAGGAGCTAATAGATTCCTATTATGAGGCTCGCCAGGGCAGAACAGAAGATGAAGATGATGCAGAAGAAGCAGATAAAGTTTCTGTACGTATCCGTGAAATACTTGCGGAGAAAACTTTCAGTTTTACCCCAAATTTGCTTCTTTCTATTCATAAGCGTTTATTTACAGGTGTATTCTATAAAGTAAAGGCAGGTCTTTTTCGTGATTATAATATCTCCAAACGAGAGTGGGTTCTTGATGGAGAATCTGTTTTGTATGCTAATGCAGATATGATTCGTCAGACTCTGGAATACGATTTTGGTCAGGAAAAAGTATTTGATTATTCCAAGCTTTCAAAAGAGGAGGCTGTAAAACATCTTACTCGTTTTATTGCAAATATCTGGCAGATTCATCCCTTTGGAGAAGGTAATACCAGAACAACTGCAGTATTTACAATCAAATATCTGAACTCGCTTGGTTTTGATGTAAACAATGAGCCTTTTGAAAAGAACAGCTGGTATTTCCGTAATGCTCTTGTTCGTGCAAATTATACAAATATGAACAAAAGCATTTATATAAATACGGAGTATTTGGAAAAATTCTTTCGTAATTTGCTCCTTGGTGAATCGAACGAGTTAAGGAACCGTTATTGTCATATAAAATACAATGCAAAGACAACAAACGAGGTTACTCCAAAGGTGACTGTAAACGTTACTGTAAAATTGACTGTAAATCAGAAAAAGATTCTTGAAGAAATAAAGAAGAATCCGTTTGCTACACAAGAAGAATTAGCTGAGATAGTTGGCATTACTCGAAAGAGCATAAATGAAAATATGAAAAAACTACAAACCCAGAAAATCATAGAAAGAATAGGTGCAGATAAAAACGGGCATTGGGAAATATTAAACAATTAGAGATATAGTATGCCAAATGATACAGACCTTCACGATATCATCTTCGTCACCGATAAATACGGCAGACGTAACAAAACAGGTGATATAAAAAAACTTCAATACGATTCTCGTAAAGATGTGTATTACATCACATACAAGGATGGAAAAACATATCCATGTAGAAGCGCAGATCTTCAAATAATCAAAAACTGTCTTAAAGATAAGCAGTCTGCTACAGTTTTTGACTATCTTCTGCAGATGGCACAGTTTAGTGATATTAAAAATGATGAAGGCCAGAATCTTCTTGTAAAAAATCTTGAAAAGTCGAAGTTTGTAAATGAATATTCAGTTTTAGCAAGATATCTTAATCCTAAAAAAGGTAAAGAAGAAAAAGCAAAAATCCGCTCTTTGATTTTCCCTTTTGGCTGCAATAACAGTCAGTTTAAGGCTGTAAGTACAGCTTTGAATAATCAGTTGAGTATAATTCAAGGACCTCCTGGAACTGGTAAAACTCAGACAATTCTGAATATCATTGCAAATCTTTTAATGCATGATAAGACAGTTTTGATTGTATCAAATAACAATGATGCGACTAGAAATGTTTATGAAAAACTTGCTTCTGATAAATATGGACTTGGTTTTATATGTGCTTTCCATGGGAAGAGAGAAAACATAGAAAACTTTCTTAAAAATCAGCAGCAGTTCTATCCGGATTATCTTAAAGACTGGAAGAATAAATTGCCAGTTTTGTCTCCGCTCTTAGATGAAGATATTAAACATCTTGGAAAATATTTTGAAGCAAACGAACGTATTTCAACAATTAAATCAGAATTATCTGCACTTGAAATTGAATCTAAGTACTTTGATAACTCTATTTCAGATATTTACAGTAATAAAAAGCTCTTGAAAAAATCTTCTGATGTCCTGATGGACTTGCTCCAGAAGATTCAATTTACTTATGAAGAAAAAGAAAAGTTTGGATTCTTTATGAATCTAAAACTTAAGCTTTCCTTTGGGCTTGGCGAAAAAGGTAACTGGACAGTTAATCCTGACAAGGCAATAGAAACAATTAAAGTTACTTATTATTCTCTTAAAAAGAAAGAATTTGAGGATGAATTAAATAAAAAAGAAAATATTGTAAAAGGCTTTAATCCAAATGATGTTTACGAAAAGTGTTTAATGACTTTGAGATTTAAATTGGCTGAAAAGTATTCAAAGAAATTAGAGCGAACACAATTCAAAGATGGCAAAGAAATTTATTTTAATCCTGCAGGTTTCGCCAGTGAATATCCTGTAATTCTTAGTACCACATTTTCTTCCAGAGGAACAATCGGGCAGGGGGCTGAATTTTTGTTTGACTATGTAATTATGGATGAAGCTTCTCAGATTGATGTTGTTACCGGAGCTTTAGCTTTATCCTGTGCAAAGAATGCTGTGATAGTTGGCGACAAAATGCAGCTACCAAATGTTATTGAGGAACAAAAAAAGAAAGTTGTTAAGAAACTTTTTGAACAAACTAAACTACCTGCAGGCTATAATTACATAAATAGTTTTTTAGCATCGCTTGAGCAGGTTCTTCCTGATACACCTCAAACTTTACTTCGCGAGCATTATCGCTGTCATCCAAAAATCATCAATTTCTGTAATCAGCAGTTTTATGGTGGTAAACTTTTAATAATGACGGAAGATAAAGGGGAAACTGATGTTCTTGAAGCAATTAAAACAACTCCAGGTAACTTCTGTAAAGACCATTATAATCAGCGTCAAATTGATGTAATCAAAGAAGAAATTCTTCCAAAATACACTGAAGAAGAAATTGCAAATCTTGGAATTATTGCACCATATAATAATCAGACGGATGCAATTCGCTCTCAAATTCCTGGTATAGATGCAGCTACCGTTCATAAATATCAGGGACGAGAAAAAGACAATATTATTATTTCTACAGTTGATAATGAAATTACGAGTTTTGCAGATGATACTAATATGCTTAATGTCGCAATATCACGTGCAAAGAAAAAACTTGCTGTGGTCTTGTCTGGAAATGAACAGCACGAAAACTCCAATCTTGTCGCTTTATTAAAATATATCCAGTACAACAATTTTACTGTTGAAGAAAGTAAAGTTAATTCGATTTTTGATTTCTTCTATACAAAAGAAACTGAAGCTAAGTTTAAGTATCTTAAGGCTGCCAACAAAATCTCAAAATATGACTCTGAAAATGCAATGAATACGCTGCTTACAAGCATCTTCGAAGAACCTAAATATTCAAAGTTCAGTTTTGTATTTGAAATGCCTTTGAAAGATGTGGTAAATAAAAACTATATGGGAGAACTTCCGGAAGAACTTTCAACATTTGCAAATCGAAGCTGGGCTCATGTGGACTTTACAGTTTTCAATCGAGTCACAAAAGAGATCCTTTTTGGAATAGAAGTTGACGGCTATAACTACCATAAAAAGGGAACAAAACAGGCAGAACGAGACTTAAAGAAGAATGCTATCTTTGAGCAAATTGGATTGCCTCTTTTGAGATTAAGTACAAAAGGTTCGGGAGAAGAGAATAAAATAAAGGCTCAATTAGATAAATACCTTGGAGTAGAATAAACAATGCACAAAATAAAAATTACCGCAATCCGAAAAGCAGATTACAAGGATTTGCAGCAGAAATACGAGAATCCCATTCAGCATGCCTGTGATATTCAGGAAGGGCAGGTCTTTATTGCAAATGGCTGGCAGCGTCCTCAAGGTATGTGCGAATCAGCTTGGGAAAGCATCTCTCCTTTTGTAATGACACTTGCTCATGGTGGCGAAAATATTTATGACGGCTGGATGAAAAATCCAAAGTCAGCGATGATTAGCTGCAATGATGGTTTCAGACCGGTAAGTTTTTTAATTGAAGTAATGGAAGAGGAAGCTGAATGATTGATCAAACCCTATCATATTATAACACAAACACAGCCACATTTATTCAAGCCACACAGTCTGTACAAATGACAGAGGCCTGGAACAGATTCACATCAAAACTTGCACCAGCTTCTTTTATTCTGGATTTTGGATGCGGTTCAGGTCGTGATACAAAATATTTTCTGGAACATGGATTTCAGGTTGAAGCTATAGACGGCTCAGAAGAACTTTGTAAAGCTGCAAGTGAATATACAGGCATTTCAGTAAAACACCAGCTTTTCCAGGACTGGGAATCTGCATCAAAATACAATGGCATCTGGGCCTGTTCTTCAATTCTTCATCTGAATAAAACTGAATTAAAAAAGGTGTTCCTTAAAATCAAAGCCGCTTTGTTACCATCAGGCATATTTTACACATCATTTAAATATGGTAACTTTGAAGGTATGCGGAATGGGCGCTACTTTACGAATTTAACAGAAGAATCTTTAGCAGAATTAATGAATCAGGTACCCGGTTTTGAAATTATTGAAGAATGGATTACTTCAGATGTAAGACCGGGAAGGGAAGAAGAAAAATGGCTGAATGTAATACTCAGGAAAATATAGAAACTTTAAATTCCATTACTGGAAATTTTAATCAAAGCAAACAGCTTTATTATCAATTAAAAAAATCATTTGAAGATGCTGAGAAGATAGATTTCATTGTTTCTTTTTTAATGGAATCCGGTATAAAAATGATTCTCCCGGATTTACGCCGGGCAGTTGAACGTGGAGTAAAAATCAGAATTTTAACTGGAAGATATCTTGGAATTACACAGCCGACTGCTTTGTATCTTTTGAAAAGTGAGTTCGGTAATAAAATTGATTTACGTTTTTATTATACAAAAGAAGAACAGTCATTTCACCCCAAGGCATATTTTTTTCATAAACAGTATGGAAGTGATGTATTTGTAGGGTCATCAAATATTTCCAGATCCGCTTTGACCTGCGGAGTTGAATGGAATTACAGATTAAACAGCAATCAGAATAAGAAAGATTTTGATGATTTCTTTAAAACATTTGAAGACCTTTTTAACAATCATTCTGTCATAATAGATGATGACATGCTTAAGGATTATGCAAAAAACTGGCATAAGCCGGCAGTAGCAAAAGATCTTGAAAAGTTTGAACATTTTAATACAGAAGATACTTTAGTTTTCAAAACATGTGAGCCGCGTGGCGTTCAAGTAGAAGCCCTCTATGCACTTGAGCAGTCCCGCAGAGAAGGAGCTGACAAAGGGCTTGTCCAAGCTGCTACTGGAATTGGAAAAACTTATCTTGCTGCATTTGATTCAAAAAATTATGACCATGTTTTATTTGTTGCCCATAAGGAAGAAATACTAAATCAGGCAGCTGTATCATTTGCAAATGTACGCTCCAGTAAAGATTACGGATTTTTCAATGGCAAAGTTCATGATACCGGTAAAGCAGTTATTTTTGCATCAGTTGCATCTCTTGGAAAAGATGAATATCTCAATGACAAATATTTTTCTCCGGATTATTTTGATTACATTGTTGTTGATGAATTTCATCATGCTGTAAACAGGCAGTATGAAAAAATCATTGAATACTTTAAACCTAAATTTTTGCTGGGACTCACTGCAACCCCTGAAAGAACTGACGGTCGCAGTATTTATGAATTATGTGATTACAATGTTCCTTATGAAATTAATTTATATCAAGCCATTAACAGAGGAATTCTAGTTCCATTCCATTATTATGGTATTTATGATGAAACAGATTATTCAGGATTAAAGTTTGTTAAAGGTGATTATCTTGAATCTGATTTGAACGTTAAATATCTGAATAATGAAATCCGAGACAGAATGATTTATAAACATTATATGAAATATCATTCTAAACGGGCACTGGGATTTTGTTGTTCACGGCTTCACGCTGAATATATGGCAGAAGTTTTTACAAAAAGGGGAATACCTGCAGCTGCAGTTTACAGTAATGCTGAAGGAGAATTTTCAGAAGATAGAACCAGAGCAATTCAGATGCTTGAAGATGAAAAAATAAAAATCATTTTTTGCGTTGATATGTTCAATGAAGGTGTTGATATTCCCCAGGTTGATATGGTTATGTTCCTGCGACCGACTCAATCTGGAATTGTTTTTCTCCAGCAGCTGGGGCGAGGTTTAAGAACTTCAGCAGGAAAAGAATATCTTAATGTTCTGGACTTTATAGGTAATTACAAATTTGCTGGAAAAAATATTTCTCTTCTTACTGAAAAAAAATCAAATAATCAACTCAGTCAGTTATATTCAGAAACCAATTATCCTGACGGGTGTCTTGTAGATTTTGATATGGAATTAATTGATTTGTTTGAACGGATGGAAAAACGTAATCTTTCTATTCATCAGACAATTCACAATGAGTTTAACAGAATCAAAGAGCTTCTTGATAAGGTTCCAAGCCGCATGGAACTTTTTACCTACATTGATGAAGAAATCTATAATCTCTGTCTTTCCAATCCAAAAGAAAATCCTTTCCGGGACTATCTTGGTTATCTGGAAAAAGATGGGCTCTTATCAAAAGAAGAAGAATCAATTCATAATTCTTTTGCAGGCGATTTCCTTATAGAACTTGAAAGAACTTCCATGACCCGTTCCTACAAGATGCCGGTTTTATATTCCTTTATTGATAAAAACTCGATTAAACAACAAGTAAGTGAAGAATCCCTTCTTCAAAACTGGAAAGAGTTTTATTCAGGTAATAAAAACTGGAAAGATCTTCCAAAGGTTATGTCCTTTCAGGATTATTTAAAAATCACAGACAAAGTCCATCTGGAAAATATAAAGAAGAATCCTGTAAATTTTTTAAAGCAGTCAGCTCCAGATTTTTTTGTTTCTTCAGATTCTTCTATAATTGCTCTGAGCGACAAACTTACTCCTTTTTTACAAAAAGAAGCTTTTGTCAATCAAGTAAAAGATATCATCGATTACAGAACAATCCATTACTACAGTAAAAAATATCGTGACAAGAATCTTGCTTCACCATCTTCAGAGTATGATATAAAATCTCCTGAATATTTAATGGTAGCAGAATCACCAGACGAAAAGCGGTAGGATGTGTAAAATATGAAAATACTAGTCAGTGCCTGTCTTGCAGGAGACAATTGTAAATATAACGGTGGAAACAACTTCAATCAGAAGATGATGGATTTTCTGAAATCTCACGAAATGATAAAAGTCTGCCCTGAAGTTTTGGGTGGACTTCCCACTCCGCGTCCTTCTGCAGAAATTGTAGACGGCAAGGTTATGAACACTGAAGGCAAAAACATCACAAAAGAGTTTACCCTCGGTGCTCAAAAAGCTTTTGAAATTGTCCAGAAAGAAAATCCTGATTTAATAATCCTCCAGAGCAGAAGTCCTTCATGTGGGATTAAGCAAATTTATGACGGAACTTTCTCTGGCAAGAAAATCCCTGGACATGGACTTTTTGCAGAACTTTGTATTAAGGCTGGATACAAGGTACTGGATATTGAAGATATTGATGATTATCTGTCGGCAAAATAATTACCTTACCCCTGGCGAAAAATGTCAACATAGCTATCGCACAAATATTATCATTATGCCGATTTTTTATCCTCGTTTAGAACTTCAAACTCTAAAGCCGTATATGACAAAGATCTTTCAGCTAACCAGCGGAGAGGATTCTTTTTTCTAGCTGCCACATTTAATCTGACTTATCCATCGATGAATCATTATTTCTCCGACTCCCATTTCCTTCGAAACTGAATGAATACTACGCTTTTCAGGCGGCAATACTTTTCTCAATACCGCTTTCTTAAATGTTGTTGTATACTTCATATAGATGCCCCTCCATCGGGCGACATCTATCTTGGCATAGAGGGGATTTACGGTTTAACTAGAGAACGTATAAGACAAATTGAATCTAAAGCTTTAAAAAGGCTTAGACATCCTAGACGATTAAATTATTTATATGGCTTTTATAAATTAAAAGAGAATTTACAATACTCATCTGAAACAGGGGAGTTTTCAAAATTATTGACAAGCAAACTTATGGTTGATGATATCTTTACCAGAATTGGTTTATTAAAATCGAGCGAGAAAATAACTCTTGAACAAAATGATTTTTCCTAAATGTCACAATAGATGATTATTTCTATATAATATTAAAATCTAAACTGATATAGTTTATTACTTTTTATCTAATTACCTTCATCTAGAAATTTACAGTCAGTATTTTGAGCAGTTAAATCTATAAGTTTTTCAGTTTTATATTCCTTATATAAACCAATTTTAAATGTTCCTCTATTGTTATAGTAAAAATCGAGATGCTGTATTGGATGTCGTCTTGGAAATTCTTTTTTAAATCCCACAATATCATTATCATACCGAAAATAACCTGGTTCAAAAGACAATAGATACAATATTAAATTCCAATAATTATTTTCTTTATATTTTAATTCATCATTGGCTTCAAATATTTCCCAAAAATTACCCATAAACTTATCAAAACCACTCTCAAACTCAGTATAAGAATTGAAAAATGTCTTAAGTAATGAAATATCTTCACTAGAAATTGAACCTGGGAAAAAAGATTTTTCTAATTTAATTTCATTATCTTTCAATATAAATGGCACATGAAAACTTTGTATTTGTTTACTTTCATTTTCATAAATGAAAATACGATTTGTATTTTCATCATTTTGGAAAACGATACAAACCCCTGATTCAATTTTTTCTTTATGAAGAAATGGAATAGTAAAAATATTAAGTAATAATCTGATTATATCAATTCTATCTCGAATAGCTGAGTCATACTTAATAATATCTTTGTAAGCATAAAATTTTTGAATCATATAATTTAACGTAATAAGTTTTTAACACTAGGAATAAGTTTTTGATAGAAACTTTCATCATCGATTTTATCATAAGACATTGGTTTTGTTAATGTTTTTAATGCATCTAGCATATCATCTGACATATTAAATTCTTGTTGAATTCGTTTATAAACAGCTTCTCGATTATTACGAAGTTTCATTGTACCTAGATTTTGTTTTGCAATTTTTTTATCATCTTCTGTTGGTTCAGGAAAAATGATTGCTTTATTGGATACGATGCTATTAATAGCTTTGTTATATATATTCATAAATTCTACGTTACTTTCAATTTCATTATTAATTATAAAATATGATTTTATAAATGACCTAGTAAGAGCCATATAAATAGAATTGCGATGATCTAGCATATTATGTATACAACCTGTTGCTATTGTTATCACAAATGGAAATTCCAATCCTTTTATATTATTACTATTACTTATAAAAATTTTGTTTTGAGAATTACGATTTTTTGTTTGATAACCAATATTTGTTTCCCAATGAAATTTTTCAAATATTCGATCTTCTAATTTGTCGGCAATTTCACACATAGTATTGAAAGATGATTCTACAAAGACAATTGCTATATCATCTGGTTGTAAATCAGTGTTTTCAGCTTGAATTTCCAAAATAGAATTTATTGTAGTATCTATTATATCAGTTCTAGAAGACGGTTTTAAAATTATATTACTATTTGAATCTTCTATATCCTCAAACCTTCGAATTGGTTTTCTAGATAAATGATACATTCCATCTGTTTTGTCTACTTTATATCCACATAAAGCCCATTCTTTATCTTCAAGCCATCTTATAATTGGTTTTTCATATAATCCCATTCCAACGGAATGGGCAAACATAAGAGTCTTTGGATCAGTTCTATAACATTTATTTAATACATAATCAGCTTCGACATCTATAAATTCTGTATCAAAAATATTTTGAAAAACATCTCCTGCAATAAAAAGTTTTTTTGCAGTAATTTCTTCGCACAAATTTATAAAATTTTCCTTAAAATCTTGTCCCTCATCTAAAAATATATAATCAAAACATGGATTAAATTGTTTTTCTTCTTTTAATTTTTTTATGCGCTGCAATATATCTGATGCAAAATCTTCTAATTCATAATATCTACGATATGCAGTGAAAGGAATATTATATGCAGAGCAAATATAGCTACATATACCAGAATTTCTATCATTCCCACTTCCCCAAGCTCTCATAATCCATAAACGTTCGTTGATTTTTATTTGTTCATCAACTTTCATAAAATCAAATAATGCAGGTATTCGTTTTTTCATATCCTCACATAGGACTTGATTATAACATGCATATACAATTTTACTGTTTTTTTCATTAACATATTTTTCACGAATTTTCTGAATCAGCAATTCTGTTTTACCAGTTCCTGCTAAACCTTGAATCCTTATTACTTTATTCGGATTAACATCCTGATAAATGAAACTACTTTGATTACCATCATATAATATGATTTTGTTTTTTATTTTTTTAATCAAAGTATCAGGAACTTCCAATGTAACTTTATTAGGATCATTAATACTTCCTATAATTAATGAAGATAGAATCTCGATTTTTCTTTGCAGTTCTGGAGAATCTTCATTAAATTGTTCAAAATCAAATTCCTGTTCGTTAGTAACTTCTAAATCTGCAAATAATGAAATCCATGTTCTAGGTCGATTTAATTTATCTTTATATCCAAATTTTTCAGATAAATAGCCAAGATCTTCAACAAAATCAAGTTTATAATTTTCAAAACCTTCTGTATTTGTGTTATCAAAATTTACAAAAATTATTTTTTTATGAGGAATTAAAAGTACACATGCTTTTTTATAATTGTATGTATTTTTTGTTGGTAAAGCTCTATATATGGCATAAACTTGTTTTTGAATTTGATTTGAATAGTTTTCAAGAAAAGATAAAAACTTTTCATTACAAACATTTGCTTCAAAAAGATCACTGAAAAAATAAGAATCTTGAATCATAATAATATCTCCAACCTTTTAGACAAAAGTAATAATTAATCGTTTTCAATTGTATTGTCTACATAAATTGTTTATGCATTTCATTCATCTATTTTCAACGCATAAATACGGGCGTTTCCTAACTATTTTAATTTATACGCTCTTAGTTTAACACTAAAATGCGTTATTTAGTCAACACAAAATTTTTACAGGTTTAAGGTGTAAAAAATTATGCAGCCTGTTTATCCGTATGTTCAAAGCGGGAAAAGACTACCCAGCAGAATGCAGGAAGACCAGAGAAGACCTGGATATTAAGATTTTCCGTGCGATAAACGAATGGAAGAAATGAGACATACTTTTTTTAGACATTACCCAAGTTTTGACAAAACGTATCAATTATGATACATTACAAATATGGAAATCGAAAAGAAAATGGTTCTGCTTCATGGCTTTATAAAAAAGACTCAGAAAACTCCAAAAGAAGATATGGAGCTGGGTAAAAAAAGAAAAAATTTAGTTCTAGGAGGTAGAAAATGAATAATGCTTATGTAGGAAGTTCTTTTGATGATTTTCTCCAAGAAGAAGGAATTGCCACAGAAGTAAAAAATGAGGCAATAAAAAGACTTATTTCTTATAATCTGCTAGAAGAAATGAAGAAACAGAATATCAACAAAACAGAAATGGCAAAAAAAATGTCTACTTCTCGAGCCGCATTGGACAGACTCTTAAATCCATACAATGATTCTGTTACTCTTGCTACTTTGACAAAAGCTGCAAACGTGCTTGGGAAAAAATTAGTATTGCAACTTCAATAAAAACAAAACCTAACAAAGCTTCAAAGCCGACAAACCGGTCAAGCCGGTTTGCGGTTGTTATGTGGACGTCCGCACTGGGGCGCAAAGGTGAAAAAATGGCATTTGATTTTAAGAAAGAATTCAAGGAATTTTATCTTCCCAAGGCTAAACCTGAAATTGTTAATGTTCCAAAGGTAAATTACATTGCTGTACGTGGGAAAGGAAATCCCAATGAAGAAGGTGGAACATATCAGCAGGCTGTCGGCATTTTGTATGCTGTAGCGTACACTTTAAAAATGAGCTATAAAACAGATTACAAAATTGATGGATTCTTTGAATATGTTGTTCCACCACTTGAAGGATTCTGGTGGCAAGATGGAATTGATGGAGTTGATTATTCAGATAAATCTTCATTTAATTGGATTTCAGTAATTCGTCTGCCAGATTTTATTACACAGGAAGATTTTAATTGGGCTGTAGAAACGGCTTCAAAGAAGAAGAAAATTGATTGTTCATCAGCAGAATTTCTTACAATTAACGAGGGGCTTTGCGTTCAGATTATGCATATGGGATCTTATGATGATGAGCCAGCTTCGGTAAAACTTATGGATGATTACTTAAAAGAAAAAGGTTATACGAATGATATAAATCAATCTCGACTTCACCACGAAATATACCTTTCTGATCCAAGAAAAGCAGAGCCTGAAAAATGGAAAACAGTTATACGGCATCCCATAAAGAAATTATAAGAAAAAATCAGGTCAAGCCTGATTTTTTGTACGGCGAGTCAAGCTCGCCTTTTTTACTAAACTACATTTAAAAGATTTCAGTCAAAAATTCTTAAAAACATGATATAATTTTGGTGAAGGTATAACATGTCATATGAAATGGTAATTGAACAAATAAAAACTCTACCTGAACAATTGTTGACATCAGTTTCCGCATTTATAAAGTTGTTGGAAGCTGAAAAGTCAGAAATGTATGTTACTAAAACTGCCCCAAAAACAAAAAAGAATTTCCTTGAGCTTGCAGGAAAGATTCATCTTGATATTAATTCCGTAACAGAACTTCGCGAGGCAAGTTTATTATGATTCTCGCAGATACAAATATAATCATCGATTTCTGGGATAAACCTACAGACATAAGCATTTCAAACTAATGCAGGTTGTATTACCAGAATTAAAATTATTTTCAGTTTAGTAATAAAGAATGACACATAATAAGAAGTTAGGTTGATGGCGCACTGCGCCACTTATCGTTGATAAGGTAAATCTTCCAGCAGATTTTCTCTAGAAAGCCATTCGTTGGATGGCAAGAATAAAATCTAAGGAGGATTTTATGTCTTATTCCAAAGAAGAATTATCACACATGTCTCCTGAAGAGAGACGGCAGGTTTATCGAGATTGCCAGCAACAATTACTTGTATTCATGGCTGAAAATAAAATCGATCCAGCTTCCGAGCAAGGTCAACACTGCCAATTGGATTTAAAGTTTGCAGTCAATGAATATAATCAAGTATTTATTGAGCATGGTCTGAATCCCCAATTAAGCGTTAATTGTAAAAGAATTTGACAAATGTAATCACCCTAGTATATACTTATTTTAGGAGGAATCCAAAATGGTTTATACTAAGGTTTTTACTAGTGGTAACAGTCAGGCTGTCCGTATTCCCAAAGAATTTTCTTTGACAGAAGGAGAAATGTGCATTCAAAAAGTAGGAAGTACAATTATACTTTTCCCAAAGGAAAATCCATGGGAGGCATTTGACAGAAGCTTTTCTGAATTCTCAGATGACTTTATGGCAGACGGAAGAAATCAACCGGAAATGCAAGTTCGGGAAGGGCTTTAATGTATTTGCTGGATTCGAATATTTGCATTTTTCTGATTAGAAATAAGTCTCCCCTGTTGCGGGAAAGAATAAAAATGTATTCTCCGTCGTTATTGCATTTGTCAGTGATTACGGTCGCAGAATTAGAATATGGAGCCGCAAAAAGCCAAAACCCTGTAAAAGAACATCAGGCAGTATTGGATTTTGTTTCTCCATTCAATATTATAAATTTTAAACCAAATGATGCTGAAAATTTCGGATTGATTAGAGCCTATCTTGAAAAGAAAGGAACTCCTATTGGACCATATGATATGGAAATTGCGGCACAGGCAATGACTAATGATTTAATTGTTGTTACTAACAATGTTGGAGAATTTGAACGAGTTCCTTGGATAAAAGTAGAAGATTGGACTAAGGAGTAAACAAAAACTAACAAGAAGTTCAAAGCCGACATATGCATGACAAAGGCAAAAAGATAAAAAGGTTTTGATATGGAAAAGATGGTCTATAGGGCGATAATACGTTATCTAAGGAATCATTATCCAAATGAGATGGACACAATAATCAAACGTGCGAAAGAGATTTTGCCGGAATTGAAAGCAAAGGCGCCAGACCTCGGCGGCAGGGAGAATTCGCTTGCGAATAAACTTGATATGTTTCTGCTGTTTCTGTCTTTCTATGAAGCTTCGGATCACAGAATGTCCGGGGAGGCAATCGATGAGATTATAGCAGATCTTTATGACAGATTGCGTTTTCTGAACGGGATTATGAACATCAACCGTCCGGGCTTTCTGAAACTATTACGAAAGTATTTATACAGAAGCTACCGGGTATATGCGGCTAAGGTAAAACAGAAGCGCAGCCGGGGAGAATGGATTGAAACATGGGACATGATTGTTGACCCAAAAAATACGGATGTTGGATTTGCGTTTACGTTGGTGGGATGCCCATTGGTTGAATATGCCAAAAAGTATGGCTATGAGGAACTAATGCCTCATATGTGTGCTCTGGATCATTCTTATGCGAAGATCATGCATGCAAAGCTTATTCGAACGCATACTGTTGCGACAGGCGCCGATTCTTGTGATTACTGGTATGTGCCTGATGAGAGTGATATTGCAAAATCCTATTCAGGAAGAATAGTCTGACATGGTTGTAACAGGTAAAACAGATATAGTGATGCACAAAGACTAACTGACCTTATTCCAAAATCTCACCATCCCGACTAATTACAACAATGCGCCAGGGAAGGAATTTTCCGCTTGCTTTAAGGGCATCTGTTGCAGCACGTTCAAGTCCTCCGCAGCAGGGAACTTCCATTCTCACAATAGTAAGACTCTTTATGTTGTTCTGACTTATAATCGCTGTAAGCTTTTCTGTGTAGTCGCCTTCATCTA